>ENA-OSEO01000388-OSEO01000388.1-sediment-metagenome-genome-assembly--contig:-NODE-388-length-115729-cov-4.897537_pt1 | contig 115729 bp, 121 predicted proteins | sample MGYA00237883_ERZ534232 | MGnify/ENA metagenome assembly ERZ534232
TTTTATTGAAGGCGCCCTCCAAACCAGTTGGTTATAAAACCGGGTCTGATAGGTGGTCGACCAGCGATATTCATTGGCATAGCGGAAGTTGCTGCCGGTTGCTAAAGCGATCAACAAAGCCAAAATGAGCATGACCCTGTTGCGGGTAGGTTTGATCAACGCAAAGAGCAAAACCACGATAAACAGACTGGCCCCCATCATGGACGCAATTCCCAGTCGATCATTCCAGATGCCGCTTTCGGCGCTGACGCTGCGGCCAATGGCCCAGGAAGGGGCTGCGCCCAACACCACCGCCAGGAATCCAATCCACAGCGCTTGCACCGTCCAGGAGCGCGTGTCTGCTTTCTCAATTTTCTTGTCCTTGTTGAGACGGATGAACAGGACAGTCATGATCACAAAAGTCAGACCGGCCAGCATCCAGGCGATCCCGTCTGAGGGGATCTTTACGTCAAACAAGGCTGGTTCCAGTGTGTTATACCAGACCGAAATGACGATTTGTATGAAATCTTTGACCAAAGTTTCAAATAACCCAATTATTGTCTGAGCGGGTGAAGCAGCCAGGTTGGCGAAGATCGTCGGTGAACGCAGTGTCGGGGTTGTGATCAGGAAAGCCCGCCAGATCAAATAAGCAAAGGCTACGACCAGCCAGGGAATCGAGTATAAAAGTGAACGAAGAACTTTTCTGCCGTTGCTGATATTCTCCTCACGGAGCAGCAGCAGAAAGATGAAAGGCCGCAGGAATTCAAGCCCCAGAAAATATTCGCAGGTAAGCAAATTAACCAGGTCAAGCGCCAGGCCTAAAATCGTCAAGGGGACAAACCATTTCTTTCGATACCAGGCTTGAACCATGAGCCACAGAGACAGTAAATAGAGTGTGAAACATACCCAGATCACTGTAAACATCAATCCGGCGGACTGCTGCGCGAAAAGCGGGTAAACCGCGAATAATAAGGCAGCCACCGTGATCTGTACCTTTTGATTGGGCCAGATTTTTGTGAAGATCAGCCAAAACAAGATGGAAGTGATCCAGCGCAGGAAAACCAAACCGATATGCCACAAGATCGGCCTGCTGCCGAATATGGGGAACAGAAAACCTTCCACCCACCAGGCAAAGGCACGGCTGTCAGCCACCCAATATTGCTTGATCCCTTCAAGTCCCCGAACTGACCATGAATAGATTTGCGGCCAATCGTCCAGGTAGAAACCAAGTTTGGTTACAAGAGGCAGAAAATTGATCGCGACGATGACAAAAGAAATTATGGAGAAACGAAGAATATCAATATTTGCGAACCAGTCAAGAACAGAATAAAAAGCTTTCTTAATCCACGCAAAACTTCGTTTCATGTTTTACAGTCCTTTACAAGGGGAAATTCTGACTTCAACAGATGCCTAATTTTATCAGCTATAGGAAATCTTAATCAAACCTGGGGAGATCAGAACATAAAGCCGAATAAAAACCTACACATGTATCCACGCCGGAAGAATGTCCGAAATTCACCAAATAATCGACCTTTTCTTCCGCAAAAGGTTGTCGCTCATTACAAAACAAGTGGTCGAGCACATCCAGAAAGAGTTCTTCAGCCCAACCCTGTCCGGCAGCTTCTATACGATTGGCGGAGATCTTCGTGGTGCGTTCAAAAGCCATTTTGGTGAGCGTATTACCGAATTCAATCAGGAAAGGTGTTTGTTCTTTCAAACGCGCGAAATAAAGCAGGAATCCGGTCAACCAGTCGTCTCCAGAAGGGGTCAGGCCGCCTCCCCTGCCCAAAATGGGTTTTACACTTTCAAGTGTAGCTTTCATATCAGAAGCTTCCACGGCATCTAAAAATGTAGCCGTAATATTATAAATATGGGTTTTCTCTTCATCACCAAACCACGAACCGAGGTCTGTCAGGAACAACCAGCCCTTACCGGCGTCCAGGGCATGCATGCGCCGCAGGATCGCTCCCAGACGCGCGGCCCGCTCATAAAGCTCCGTGTTGGCTTCGGGAGGCTCAGAGGGCTGCCAAACAGCAACATTGCTTATGCCTATGTGCAAGCTTGAATTATCAATAATGATTTGGCCGTCAGTAAGATGCCAACCATCTCCAACGTTTACAGCCTCTTCAAAACCGGTCATTGAGCCGATCTGAATGTTAAACGGGCTCTTATATGAAGCTTCAGTAACAAACAAGACGCTATCTCCCGTGTTGAGAAACATTCCCTTTGAGGTCAGGCCCATGATCTTGCCGGAACAACCTTCAACCAGCGCCTTCTTTGCCAACGCTCCCATCTGGATTGCTTTCATCTTCTCTTCATCGCTCATCAGGTATCCTCTATTTCGGCATGACTGCCATATTGCCAAGTACTCCCCACGAGGTTAAAAAGGTCTCGTTTTCGATATCATACCAATAGCCATTGCTGACAAAACGCACGGTTTCTTCATTGTATCCGGTCAGGATCACCACGTGCTCATATCTTGCAACGGTGGTCGTATTGCCTTCCTTGTCTGTATATTCAACAGGTTTGCTGTATTCCATCCTTCCGATCACCCAAACGATGACAGGCCTGTTTTGCGCGAGTTTTTCCTTGACCTGTTCAAGTGTGTATCCCTTGCCGCCTTCTACCGGAAAACCAAACTCGTTGAGCAGGTCGACAACCGGTCCGGCATGGACGCCATAGGCGTAGGGCGGGATCTGTCCCCAGGGGCCGTTAACATCACCCACAAACCCAAGATCCGGATTATCAGACATCGGCAGGCCAAACTGAAAGTCAAACTGATAGATGGAAACCCCGTAGAACTCCGCCAGATCCACAGCGGCGCTGGCCTCACAGCCCAGACTGTAATACTGTGAATGACCTTTAAAGCCCTTGATGTAATACTCATCAGGAACGATAAACTGTGTGGGGGTGGGCGGAATGGATGTAGCGGTTGGCGGGACAGGCGTTGAACCTGGGCCCATCGTTTCTGTGGCACCAGGGGTCGCGGTCATGCTGATCTCCTCGCCCACAACAGGGACGATCTCGTCTGAAACGGCCCTCGCACGATCAGACCCTTTCAGGTTGAGAACGATCAAGACCGCAACCACTAAAAAGATACCAACAAAAATGAGGGAAATAATTCGATAATGTTTCACCAGGCAGACTCCATAATTACGTCAGACAATCATACCCGAAGAATGGAAGTTTTTTCAGAAAACACAACACTCCCGGTATACGGGAGTGTGCCTGTGCCGAGACTCGGGATCGGACCGAGGACCCCACAATTTTCAGTCGTGTGCTCTACCAACTGAGCTATCTCGGCAGTGGTTCCAATTCTACCCGGTGAAGGGTCTATTGTCAAGAAATATTGCTTTTCAAACCTGACTAATTTGCCGGCAGACAATTGATCTTAAAAACACATTCCTTTGCGCCGGCAGCCTGGCACTGCTCTTCGAATGCTGGATAGAACTTGCCGCCACCCGCCCAACTGACCAACTCCTGGAGCATGCCGAGCAGATAACTGCAATCCAATCCAGAATCCGGTTGTGTCGGACCTGGTCTGATGATCTGCCAATAATCACATGAACTATTCAGTTCAGCATCCAGCAAGTTTTCCTGTTTGAGCCAGGCAATGAATTCTGACAAAGCCTTCCTTGTTCTCACAGGGGGTGGTATAAGGCGAAATTCCGCGTCCTTCCAGCCAAGGTCTGCGGCATATTGTGACAACCAGTAATAAAAAGCCGCCCTGCCCGCGCGTATGAAGAGCCCATTCGTTTCGGCCTTACCATAATCCCGGATAAATTGCTCTTTATAGACCACCAAAGGGGATGAGAGGCTGCTTTTAGTATCAACAGGTACCCTTACACCATTCCCAAAGATTTCAAAGATCCCGGCTTCAATGAAAGACTGTGGCTGGCACGCAGCGTTTGACGTTTGCATCATAGATTGATTTCCTTGTTCATTTGTAATGTGATCTATTCTTTCGCTGAATCCATCTCTTCCAGGATGGCGTACAACAATTCCAGTAAAACGGTTTTCACCGCACTCTTTTTTACGGCAACACATGGCAATAATTTAATAGCTGAGTCAAGCCGCAGCGCCGCACGGATATCATCGACAGACCAGGCTTCCTTGCAATCCTGCTTATTGGCGATCACGATGTAGGGAGTGGCTGCGTACGCTTTGAAGGTTTCCAGAATGGAGCGCGCTTCACGGAAGGTCTCAGGACGGGTGCTATCCACCATGACAATGAATCCCAGCATCCCTTCAGAGAGGATCTCCCACATGAAATCGAAACGCTTTTGACCCGGTGTTCCAAACAGGAAAAGCACCAGGTCGTTATCCACCGTAATACGTCCGAAATCCATGGCAACGGTGGTGGCGTTCTTAATCTTTTCTTCATCACCGGTTACCTTTTTTTCCGTATCAACCACGTTGATCTCACTGATCGAACGGATCAGCTCGGTCTTTCCCGCATTGAACGGACCAGTTACAACGATTTTTACGGTTTGAGTTTGCATCGGTTTTCCTGTCAGAGCGACTTAATACGATCAATCACACGATAGATCAACGAACGCTGTTCGGCCGTATTTACAGGTGGAGCAATACGCGGCCCGTCGGATAATGATACGCTTGCAGGTCGTACGATCTCAACCAAACCTGCCTGTAATAAATTATAAACAATCCTGCGAATCCCAATCTCATCCAATCTTGCAGTTTGCGCTATTTCTTTCATCGTTCTTTGAGGGGTGACCAATGATACAACGCGCCATTCCGACGCATTCAGATCGACCTTCTTAATATCAACACCCGGACGCGCAGAGAATTTTAACGACATATCAAGACTGGGGATCTCATTTGCCAGATCCTCGAATTCGCTTATGCTTCTGGCTCCTTCAACAATCAGGTTTTCCAGGTTGAGGTTGACCAGAATGAACTCTTTCGGTGGCAATTCACTTTCTGCAAAATAAAACTCGCCTTCGCGCCACAAGAACAGTGCCCGGACGATTTCTTTCAGGTATGACTCAATCCCGGAGAATATCTGTGCCTGCGAAAGAAGGCCTGAATTCATCAAGAAAATGCCTGCTTCTTTTTCACTAATATTTTTATACCTCTCCGCCAACTGTGTTGCAAGTGACGCCGGGATCAGCTTAACCCTCGCCAGCATTTTTACCAGAGGAACGTGCCCATTCTGAAGAGACGCAGAAGCGAGTTTTCCATCCCGAAAAAATAGTTTTGCAGAACGGCCTTCATTTTTAACAGTCAGTGCCCCGGTTTTTTTGGCCAGGTTGATCAAATTTAATAACTGAACAAATGAAAAGCCGCTTAAATTGCCATTTAAGGCCATATTTTCCTTTGGGGCACAGAGATACAAAAAAATTATACTTGTATGACAATAGACAGTCAATTCAGGAAAGAATGACGGTTTTCTGCTGCCTGTTGCCTGAGGGTTTAGTATAATGCGTTAAACTTTTCTATCGAGAAACCCATGCCTTCCTTGAAAAAAATGCTTCAATCCTATGACCTTGACCTGATCGAAAGAATCGGATCAACCTGGGGCGCCGAGCTTGCCAATCTTGACCAGGCATCCGCGGTTGACGCATTGCTGAAGACCATGACGGATAACAGCCTGCTTGACGAAATACTTGAAAGCCTGCCCCAACCCGCCAGGGAAGCATGGGAAAACGTCACCCGCAACACGCAAAAGATCACCTGGGCGCAATTCAGCCGAAAATACGGCGAGGTGCGTGAATTTGGTCCTGCCAAACGCGAACGGGAAGCGCCCGAGCGGCATCCCGCAACAATTGCCGAGACGTTGTGGTATCGAGGTTTGATCGGACGGGCGTTCATGAACCTGCCGCCCGAGCCGCGCGAATTCGTCTACGTCCCTGACGAATTGTGCCCCGTAAAAGGCTCTGATTCCACACTTATCCCGGCCTCTCTTCAATCAATGGGCGCAGGGCCCGAAAAGATCTTCCCGGCCGACAGCCGCCTGTTGGATTACGCCACAGACTGGCTGGCCGCCAGACGCAAAGGCACGGACCTGCCCGTCTTCGTATGGCATAACTGGCCGGAGAATGAACGCTTCATTACAGAACTGGCGAAAGCTTCAAAGCTGGTCGATCAAAACCTTGAACCTGTTCCAGACGCGCTCGCGGATTTCTTCCAAAAAGGCAGGAACGAAATCCTTCTTCAGTGGATGGAATTTTGGAACAGATCAACACGCTACAACGATCTGAAGGCACTGCCGGGGCTGGTCTTTGAAGGAAACTGGAAAAACGATCCTGTCAAACCTCGCACGTTGCTGATTGAGATGCTGCAAACACTGACAATAAGCGAATGGTACAGCCTGGCTGACCTGACCGCATCAATAAAAATCCATCAACCGGATTTCCAGCGCCCGAGCGGGGATTATGACTCATGGTTCATCCGCAGCGCCGAGAGCGGCGATTATCTGCATGGTTTCACGCACTGGGACGAGGTCGACGGTGCGGTGATCAGACACATGATGACCGGTGCGCTGTACTGGCTGGGGATGGTTGACCTTGGCCAGATCAACAAGAATACGTGTTTCCGATTGACGAACTTGTTTTCAGCCTACATTGAAAAAGCAAAACCGCCAACGGCCTCCGGGATGAAAGCAGTCGCACAAATCTCGCCCGACCTTTCTTTTACGATCCCCATATTATCTTCAAGGACACTGCGCTACCAGATCGCAAGGTTCTGCGAACTCCAATCTGCCAGCGCGAACGAAACAACCTATCAGATCACGTCCGCTTCAATGTCCACCGCCCAGCAAAACGGATTGAAACCGCTGCAGCTGGTGCAACTATTGGAACGACAATTAAAGAAACCCCTTCCACGATCATTGAAGCTGCTGGCAGAAAAGTGGGAAAAGACAGGCCGGGCTGCCCTATTTGAAAAACAACTGTTGCTGCGCACACAGAACCCCGAAATCTTGTCTGACCTGCAAAACGACACGCACACGGCCAGGTTCATAATCGAAATATTGTCACCAACCACTGCCGTCATCAACCCAACAGGCATGAAAGTAATAAAAAAATCACTCCTGGAGCAGGGTCTGCTGGCAGAAGTGAATCTAAACGAAGATGAGTCTTGAACTGACTAGCGGTTGAACATGCGTCGGCGTTTCCAATTCAAGTAGGGGGCCACCAGCTTGCGTATCCAGTATTTCATCACGATCGGCGAGAAGAAACTGCCGCCGTCCCGGTAATGCACTCGCAACATTTCAGGCCAGCAGCGGTCGTCCGCGCTGACCGTCTTGCCGTCAAAATGAAGCCTGAATTTCGCCCATGGTTCGCCTGGGATATATTTGAACTCTGAAAGCGCAGCCATGCGGGTCCAGAGGTCGTAATCCATGGCAAAGAAGAACGATGTGTCCAGCGGCCCCACCTTTTTCCAAAGGTCCGCCCTCAGGAATGTGGAAGGCTGGGGAATGTGTACATATCCCCTGCGCAGTTTCGGCAGATCGGTTTGATCGGCATTAAAGCGGCCAACAACCCTGTCGTCCTCATCGATGAAATCAAGGTCGCCGTAAACCATGCCTACCTGCGGATGGTCAAGCAGATATTCCACAGCCCGACGCACGGCTCCCAGGGTGTAAACGTCATCAGAGTTGATCCATGCCAGGATTTCACCTTTGGCCCGGTTGAAGCCCTTGTTAATGGCATCGGTCTGCCCCTGGTCGGATTCTGAAACCCAATAGGCCAGCCTGGACTGATATTTCTTAATGATCTCCAGACTACCGTCCGTAGACGCGCCGTCGATCACGATGTATTCGATACGCTCATAATCCTGTTCGAGGACCGAGCGCATCGTCTTTTCAAGAAAGCGTGCCTGATTGAAAGAAGGTGTTACGATCGAAACAAGGGGAAGTTTTTCCATCAACCTTGATCCGAAGAATTCAACGGCTCATTAAGATAGAAGATGTAGTATCCGTCGCCCTGGTCATAGCCATAATTGCCGAACAACCACTCTTTTAACTCCGGCTGAGTTTCAAATTCACCCGGAATGGTCACCAGGAATATGGTCTTCCCGGCAGTCAACTCTTTAAACATCTGCTGGAAGGCGGGATCGGTGGCACCCTGAAGGTTTTTGATCGTTGATTCTTCAGAGGTTGGCCACAGAGTTGGATTGATGTAACCCCAGTAATTAATACGATAGCCGTAATCCTGGGTCAGCGCGATCACAGAAGCGTTGTTGTCGATCTTATTGCCCAGTTCGGTCCAGTACACCTCTTCATAGCGGTAATCTGTGGCGATCAGAGAACCTCTGACCCGCTGCAGACATAAAGCGTAAGAGAAAACAAACAGGGCCGCGATCAGGATGCGGTTCAGCCAATCTTTGTTGACCGCTTCGAGCCTGGAATAGACCATTGAAAACACAACACCGAAGCCAAGCGCAATGATGGGCAGCATGGGAAGATGGTAATAATTGTGTGTGGAGATATGGTAGGCAAAAACGAAGCTAAAAATTGCGTATCCCAGCCAGAGGGCGCCATAAAACCAGCGCGTCTCTTTGCGTGAAATGAGGAAGAATCCGAACAGTGAAACCAGCAATACAAAATGTCCGGCCACCGATTTGAGCATCTTCAGCCAACTCAAATACCATTTGTAATCGATCCACAACTGCGGGAAGAACCTGGCTCCGAATATCGAACCGCCCTGCCCTCCCACCGTGGCGCTGAGGAAGTTGTAGAGAAAAGCCGGAAGAATAGCCAGGGCCGCGATCAAATAGATGCGCCAGTTTTTGATCCAGTATTTGAATCCCTTGCGCAGTACCAGAGCCGCAAACGGGATGCCCGTGAAGAAAATCGAAGGAGCTTTCACAAGTATGGCAATACCGGTGAAGACACCCGCCAGGATTCCGTTTTTCAACGAATCATCCTGCGACCACCTGATCTGGAAATACAGTGCCCATAAGATCCACATCACCATCATGGGATCGGGCTGGAAACTACGGCTGGCATAAACACCAAAATGGGTAAAAAGATAAAAAGCCAGAGCGGCAAAAGCGCCGTTGACCGACATGAGCCTGCGCGCCATCAGGAAAAGCGGAATGCCGCCGATCACCCAAAAGAGGATGGATAGAATGCGGCCCACATAAATATTCTCACCGCCTATCAGACTGTAGATAAATGCGACCAAGTATTCCATGAGGGGGGGTTCGATCACCGGCTCGGCTTTTCCGGCGTTGATGCCAAAATCGCGCAAATCCTGCGGCATGGAAAGTGTTGCAGGTGTATCCATCTGATAGAAAAACCCGCGGGTCATGATCAGGGAATGCAGCTGGCGTGTCCCGGCGAAATCCAGGGGCATGTCGGTGAAGTCAAGCAACCTGATACCAATCCCCGCCAACAGGAACAGCACCAATAATATGATGACAACGCCCTTTTTATTTTTTAGAAACAAGACTTTTTCGTCAGATATGTTTTCTGTCATTCGTACACCTCAAAACAATATTAGTTCAAATTCTTTTTGCGTTTTTCCAGGAAACGTTCCTTCAACTTTTCCAATCCAAGCGGAGCAAAGAAAGCGTAGACCATGCGGTACCACTCCGGCATCACCACCGCAGGAGAAAGCCAGAAGGCTTTCCAGTAGGCTCGAAAAGCCGGTGCATATTCCTTGGCATCCAGCAGGTAGAAGGCATTGAGACGTTCTGCGCCCGCCAGGATGCGTCTGCGGTTTTCGGTATAAACCCCGGTCAAACGCGGATTCGACTGCATCCATTGTACTATCCGTTTGGCCTCACTGCCGAAACCGGCAGCCATAGAAAGGTTCTTACAATCGTCGTAATAATGAGCGGATGCCCACAATTGGGGCACGTAAACCATCTTCCCTTCCATTGCCACACGGATCCATAATTGGTGATCCAGCAGCAGGTGATAGGAAAGATCCAGGCTGCCTGCCCGTTCCAATACCTCACGGCGCATAAAAACAGCCGGCTGACCGATGATGCGAAAAGCCATCAAATCCGCCAGGCCCCAATCGCCGTATGTCAACTGGTTGATGATGCTTTCATCTTCCGCCACCACGCGCACATTGCCGAAGACAAACCCGGCCTGTGGATGTTCCATCAAGGCTTTCACCGCGGAGGCAACCGTGCCGGGCATATAGTAATCGTCTGAGTTCAACCAGGCAACGATCTCCCCTTTCGCCCTGGAAAGCCCCTTATTGATGGCGTCCGCCTGCCCCGCGTCCTTCTCGGAAATCCACCAGGCCAGCTTTTTCTCATATTTGCGGATCAAGTCGACACTGCCATCCGTAGAAGCACCGTCGGCCACCAGATACTCAATGTTGGGATAATCCTGTTCCAACACAGAGCGCATGGTTTGTTCCAAAAAGCGCGCCTGGTTGAAAGAAGGGGTAATGATCGAAACGAGAGGATTCGCTGACATTAGAAAAGACTATCGAATTTTACTTTCGGAAATACGGTTAATTTACCGCCAACGGTGGCATCCAGAATTTCGCGTCCGTCAGACTTGTAAGCATCGCGCGCCATACAGTATGCCAGTTCGGACGTCTCAAGGTCGGGCAACTGCCACCTGAACCCCTTGCCAAAATATGACGGGTTGAAATGATTCGGGTCATCACCTGTGGAAACCACCGTGGTATTGGGTGTGCCCTTGGTGGCAAAACTGTGATCCACGCCGATCAGAACGACCTGCTTGAACCCAAGATAAAAAGCCAACTGCATCGCCACAAAGGTGACCGTGGCTCCTTCCCACAACCTGCCGGCCGCGTTGCCGCTGAAGCGAGGCAGAAGATAGGATGTATAAAGATAGTGCAGGTTATCAGAGGGTTCGATCCACTTGCGTCCGCGCCATGAAACAAAGGTCGGGATGGGTAAGGCCCGAAAATCCTCGGCGCATTGTTCAATGACAAGATTATTGACTGAGAGAAGATAAGAAGTCGTAAAACCCAGTTCTTCAAAAGCCAGGTAGAAACGGTTCATACCGATGGTGAAGACGTTGCGCAGCTTTGAAAGATCGGTGTCGCGCAGGCTCGGCCCGTTGCCGATAATGACACATTGTTCCCCTTCATGTGAATTGCGCAGGGCTTTGATCTTGCGGATGGAGTCTCTTCGCCAGGGATGCAGCGCAGCGTTCGGCCACTCTGAAGCAACCGTAAGTTCATCCTTAACGTTGCGCAGCGTATTGACCACCGGTTCGGGGAGCGTTCGAAGAAGGGCTTTTTTCATGGACTACTCGGTACTCAATCGGGCGGTCGCGCCGCCATCCACGACCAGCGCCTGGCCGGTCATAAAGGAGGATTGGGCGTTATCCGCCAGGAAATAGATCGCCTGGGCGATCTCTTCAGGCGTGCCGATACGTCCGTTGACGGTCTTGCGGGCAAGATTATCCAGACGGTCGGCCATACTGCCTTTACCCTGGATACCGCGATCCATGCCGCCGCGCAGCATTGGTGTATCTACAGCACCGGGCAATACCGCGTTAACGCGGATGTTATTGGGGGCAAATTCAATGGCCATGGCACGCGTGAGCGCCAAAATACCGCCCTTGCTGGCAGCATAAGCGGCAATATTCGCGGATGTCTGAATGGCATGCACAGATGAAACGTTGACGATCGCGCCGCCGCCGGCCGTGACCAACAACGGATGAGCATAACGAGCCCCCACAAAGACCGGGCGTAAATTTGTCGCAATCGTATGATCCCATTCTTCAACCGTGGTTTCCACCAAGGGTTTCGAAATCTGAACCGCGGCGTTGTTCACCACTGCGTTCAGATAACCCGTGTATTGTTTCAATTTATCGTAGATAAAGGCAAACTGGCTAGCGTCGGAAATATCCGCCTTGATGAACAAACCGTCGGCCGGGAAGCCTTCTCCAAAGTCACTGCAATCTACACCAATGACATTCCATCCCTGCTTTGCAAACAATCGAACCGCGGCGCGTCCGATACCGCCAGCGCTACCGGTGATCAATACAACGCGTTTAATCTCTTTCATGTTGGCTCATCCTTTCAGATTGACTGCTGCATCTTTAGCAAATCGACAGGATCGATATCCAGGCCGATCAATAAGTTGCGGATGGTATTCCAATGCACGTTTTCCCAGGCGCTCGGGCTGGAGTTGGAATTGTGAGGCGCGAGCAGCACGTTTTCCATCTCCAAAAGTGGAGATTCATCAGGCAGAGGTTCCTGCTCAAAAACATCAAGCGCAGCGCCGCCAATCGATTGACTCATCAGCGCATCTGAAAGCGCCTTTTCATCCACAATCGGTCCCCTGGCCGTGTTGATCAAGATGCCGCTCTTCTTCATGTGCGAGAGGGTTTCCTTGTTGATCAGGTGCCGTGAGGTGGGATTCAGGTCGCAGTTCACGCTGACAAAATCGGATGATTCCAGCAGTTCGTGCAGTGAAACGCTGCGTAAGTTGTTCTCAAGCAGAAAATCGCGCGGAATGGGCTGAATGTCGTTGCCCAACAAGGTCATGCCGAAACCTCGCGCGCGCCGGATAACGGCCTTGCCGACGTTGCCCACGCCGATAACACCCAACGTACATTCAGATAACGATCTTCCGGGGATCTTTTTCCAGATGCCGTTCTTGATGGCTTTGTCCATCCAGACCTGCTGGCGGGCAAAAGCCAGGATGTACCCCATCACGCTGTCTGCAACTGGCAATGTAAAAGCGTTGGGGGTGTTCATCAAACGGATGCCCAGATCGGCGCAAGCTTCTTTGTCAATCGAATCGATGCCCGTTCCCCATTTGGAAACCACTTTCAGACGAGGAAGGCAGGCTTCGAGTACTTTACGTGTATAACGATCATCCCCGCAGATCGCGCCGTCAAACTGACCTGCCATTTTTAGCAGTTCAAATTCCTCCAGGCGTTCCTCCACTTTGGGGGTGATCAAATTAATAGAATAATGGTCAAAAACGGGTTTAAACCGATCCAAAAAGGGGATCATGTAGGGTGCAGACATTAAAACATCGGTCATCGGTTATCCTTCAACTCAAAGCCTCACAATTATAATGGTCAAATCAAATTATGTTTACGACAAAAAGCCCTGAAGTTATGGCGATTTTACATATTTAAATAAAGTAAAGCCTTCATTGCCACGGATGTAGCCTACCTCAAACAACCTGTTTTTGAGAAAACTCCCGTACGGATCGGAATCCAGCAGCATGTAGGGTTTTCCAAAAGCATAATTGAGCGGGATCTCATCCAGGAATTGAGCAGCCTTTCCGGCTTTCATAGCTTCAAAATATTCTCGGCTGTTGATCAATCCATCCAGATTGATGATCGTTCGATCTTCGATAAAGTAAGAGACTAATCCGCCGCCGGTCATGCCAATGTTTGAACCGGACGGGGTGTAGAACTCAAGTTCATGCACTTCGACAAGATAGGCTGATCGATTCTCTTCCGCCACTTTCATGGGAGTCAGGTAGCGAAGTGACTGAGCCTGGGCAAAAGCCGCAAAGCCAATGATCAGCAAGCCCGCAAGCGGAGCAAGCTTTACCTTGATCTTCAGGCCATCCAGCCAATTGAATATACTGTCCAATATGATGCTTCCGCACAAAACCTGGGCAAGTGCTTCTGCCATCCAATACCAGCCGCGGGTGTGCGTATACCCTGAAGCAAAATAGTAAGTGATTTGGATCAAACACCCTACCAACAAACCAGGGATCATCATATTGAAGAATTTGTTAACCGGATGGTATTTTTTGGTCCGCATGATGAGTAGGAATAATGCGAAGACAAGCAGGACCAAGAAATAAAAAAGTAATTCAAGATTAGCATTTGTAAAGGTGCGGGTTATCGCTTCAGCAAACCCAAAGATAGGAGACATCAAGAGAGACCAGGGCCCGCTCCCGCCGGTGTTCAATCCCAATACTGAAATCAACGAGACCTGTCGGTTATAAACAGTGTTCGGCAAAGTACTCCACCAATGTTTCACCTGTCCGCTGATGGGACTGAACGTGCCGAAGGTCAGTTTATTGAAAATCATGTAACTTCCAACCAGTACGGCAATGGGAATTGAGTATGAAATCCCTTTCAATAATATCGATTTGATATTCTTCGTTAACCAACCCCACAATACAGAGAACGGATTTCGGTCAGTCAGAAAAACGGTTCTGTCAACGAAAAGGTGGACCACCAATATACAGACAAAGCCAAGCAAAACATCAAGCATGAATATTGAATCGGAAAATAGCTTGATCACTTCAAACTGATAGAGCAGTTTAAGGATCACAAATTCAACCACCGCCGCGATCGACAAAGCCAGTGTAACCCTGAAGAGTTTTTGCCATTTGCTGATGGTCTTGCGGGTCGAGTAACAACCCGAGAAATAGAGGGCAACCGGTTTGATCAAAACGGACGAAATCAGCATGGGATAGATGGTATAGGTGTTTTGCAGTACCCCTTCAGACCCGAGACGGATAACCCAGGCAGCAAACACAGAAATTGTCACCACCATCAAGTCAAATATCACGGAAGTGGGAATTTTCTTGATCTTGAACAACAGGAATAGCCCGACAACGCCAACGACAAAAACGTTGTCCAGCCTTGCCAAAATGGTAAAGGCCCCGAGCAATCCAAGAATGAAGAATTGCCGCAGGCTGGTGGGCTTTTGGTCGCTTTGAACCAGAAAATCAGACGCAGTGGATACCAGCAATACGATGCAGAAGATGCTGAGCCCGGTTTCCAACCCCAGGATCGTGGATGCGCCATAAATAGCCGGGGACAACCCCCAAAACGATGAAGCTGCCAGGGCCGCCCAGGGATGGATGCGCTTTCTGAGAAAACGGAATAAAAGCAGGGATGTTCCCGCATTCAATAAACCGCTGATCACAACGATCACGCGCAGCGGCAAGATCAAATCGGGTTTGGTGAACCAGAAGACGACCAGGCAAACCAACATCCAAAGAGGGTGAAAACCGTTTGAAAGGTTGATCTGGTCAAAGGTAAAACCATGGCCGTTTACCGCATTCTGCGCCACCTTGAAATAGAAAAAGGCGTCATCGACGTTGTACCAGTTCATCAAGCTGTTGGCCGGCGTCAAAGCGGAATAAACACTGCCCGCAAGTGTAGCCAGTACCAACACGATTTCAAGAACGATTATGATCTTCTTGCTCAAGATTATTTTGTCCCTTTTTCAGATTTACGCGCCTGGATCAACAAGTCCACCAGTTTAAAATCGATCTCCTCGTCAATATCCCAGGCTTCATCTGCGTCAATTTCAAAAAGATACGGCCGGTCTCCGAGGCGGTTGCGTTTTTGGGCGAGGGTATCACGCGTGAAAATGTATAAACAGGAATTTTCCTCGTAGATCGGGGGCAGGTCCTGCGTTTGGAGCAGAATATTGGGGTTGTGATTAACCGCCCTGCCCAGACCATCCCATAAGCGTGTTTGCAGTCGCGTGACCGAGAATAACGAATCATAAGCCGGGTAAAGGCTCAACAGTGTCTGGATGGCCTTCGAAATCGTTTCGGCCTGCAGCAGCGGATTCGTGGAATGGGTTTGCAAAAAGAAATCGGATTCAACAAGTCCTGTGTCATGCATCAAGATCTCGTTCATCGGAATGTCGTCCGCGCGCAGGGCTTCAGGCCTCAACACGCACTGCACCGCGGGAAAATTCTTTTTGATCCCGTCAGTGATCTCCTGACTGTCGGTATCGACTAATATATGGCTGATCTCAGGTACTTTTGCCAGGCTGGCAAGAATATGCGCGTAGAGCGGTTGTCCATCCAAAAGCCTGAAATTCTTGCCCGGTATTCTTTGAGAATGGTGCCGCATGGGCACAAGGGCTGTGATCTTTTTTTCCATGTTCACTCCATCATCCCGTTTTGTCGGCATGCTCAGCCGCCGGTGATCACCGACATCAAAGCCATACGTTCTCCATCGGCCGGATATTTATCCATAATCATCGCAGCAAATTCCAGATCTCCGTTAACCACAAACATGTTTGAACTCAGAAAGTCCTCACGGTTTGGGGCAATGATTATTCCAACCATATCTGGGAATTTTTCCGCCAGCAACTTCACCAGGTCTCGATAAGTGAATCCGTCAGGAACCTCGAATTCAATCTCATCCGCCCGGGCAATTGCCCTGGTGATCCCCGTGAACTCGACTGTAATTTTCACGCTCTCATCCTTCCAGTAAAGACACCACTAATTATACTGAATAGGCTGCACTTTTCGCGCCGTAGTTTTGGGTTGTGTCGGACTGCCTGGATAATAGAAAGCCTTTTTGAGCTGCCAGGTCAATGGACCGGATTGTTTGTAGCCCTGGTAGGTGCCGTAGAACTGCAGCCAGCGAAACCTGAAGATCGTGCCGAAAGTCGACCAGAATCGCTTTGACTTGATCGCTTCACGGCTGTCACTGATCACATTTTGTGTGAACAATTTGACCAGGTCGCGCCTGGTGAATTTTTCATCAGGGTAAATCTGTTTAAAGGCCATGCCCTCGCGGCGGTAACGGTTGAATATCCCTACCGTGGACTCATTATGCACGTGGATCACTTCAGCTTCCGACACATAGTGGATCGATGATCCGTTTTCCTGCGCCCATTTGGCCCAGCAAAGGTCCTCAAGGCCTGGCAGCGATTCATCATAAGGATGTTCCTGCCACAATGAATGGCGAATGGCCGCGTTGGCATTATTACAGAAGGGATATTTCTGTGCGGGAACCGAATGTTCAGGATACCACGTGCGGAATATTTGCTGTTCAGAAAAATGGCTCGTCACCGCGCCGCGCTGTTTGCCATAAGTCAGACCAACGTTTTGATCCTTGAAAGGTTCCAACAAAGTCTCCAGCCAATCCGGGTAGACCGGATAGACGTGGGCACTGGCCATGACCACCAGGTCTGATTTGGCATGCGCAATGCCAACGTTCAGTGAATGTCCGAAGGTGAACTCAAGCGGCGGGATGTTAACCACCTCCACTTGAAAGTCTTTCGTCTCTTCAATCGTGCGATCGGTTGAACCGGAATCCACCAAAATGATCTGCACGTCCTTGACCGTTTGTTCCGCGATACCGGTCAATAAACGCCGGATATGCTTCTCCTCGTTGTAGGCGCGGATGATGATGGAACAAAACGGTTTGGTCGTCATAAGTCTCGTTGAAACTCACTTCCACGAAGAATGCCGTCCGAGAGGATGCGCATCGTTTCGGAGCGCTCAGGCAGCAAGTCTGCGGGTTTGAAATCGCGCAGCTTTACGTATCCCTTCCAGACGCCTTCGTCCATCACGTATTCCCCAAACGGGAGGGAGGTGCGGAATAACTGGGCGTACAGGAAACGGCGTGAATTGACCATGAATTCAGGCGGTATTTCGATCTCGTCCGCCTTCAGGAAACGCTCAAGCGTTTCCAGGTATTCGATGCGGGACTGCGGGAAGAAGGTGGTTGGAATTTGGGTATAGCGCGCCTTCCCGGCCGTCAGCACCGGTCTGTCGAGCAAGGAAGCTTCAAGACCGATGGTGGAATTGTAATTCATAACAAAATGGGAGCGGCGGATCAGGTCATAGGAACTGACAAACTGGTTCGAGTCGACAAAAACAACGTTGGGGAAGCGCAACAATCCGCGGTTATGCACCCAATCGGCTACGCTTTCACGGCTTTCCTTGCCCTTACGTGATTCGTCCGGGTGGGCGCGAATGATAAACAGCACTTCCGGATGGTCGAGAATGGGCTGCACCAGGCTTTCAAGCCATTTGAACATGTCGGGGAAAATAGTATTGGCGTGAACCTGACTGGTATCGAAGATCACGTTGGTAAACACCGGCACCACCTTGCGGTAAAGCGCCATACGGGTTGCCAATGCGTGGTCCATTTTTTGCATTTCAGGCCAAAACTTGATGCCGGCCATGGTGAAGTCTCCGCTGAATCGATGACTCAGGTACTCGTCCAGACGGGCATCCATCTCGGGGGTGAGCTGAAAATCGTCGCCGATGTGCATCGGATAGGCCGTCGCCTCGCCTTCGGTGAAGAATCCCGAATAGGGCTGAATGCCGACCTCGTGCGTGATCACGCGGATGCCTTGTTTTTGACAAATCCAGCGTGCCGCAGCTTCCGGGTAAAACATTCCGTTAAACAACACCACCGTCCGGGGTTTGGTCTTTTCAACCAGACTCTCAAACTGTGTTGCCAGACTCCACGCGGAGAGGATGAATGAGACCATGAAAGCCCGCGTCTGGATATCTTCCTGCAGGCGGTAGCGCCGCAGCATCCAGCGCAGTGAATTGACCGCCCAGAACCCCAACGGCATTTTGTGATATTCAAAAGTTGAAAGCTTTTCAACGGATAGATTTTCGATCGCGAACGAAAGTTCTTCATCCACTTCGAAATCAAAATTCCAGACCCTGCTACCGCTGTAAAGCGCCTGACTTTGACGGATGCATATCGCACAAGGCGGGGCTTGATCAAAATTATCGCGGTTGCTGCCCAATACACAGCGCTGAAGTCCGGACCGGCAAACAAAATGGATCACGGGAATCCCCTGAGCGCGCAAGCCCAGGCTGGCAAGTTTTGAATAGGCAGCGTTTTGGCTGACCCCTCCCAAACGGGTGGAAACGTTGAAAAAGACCACCGGAGACTGATCGGTATCAACCGGGCAGAGCGCCTGAACATCCTTATTCAGACGTTTCCAGCGTTGGCTGCCGAAAAAGTGAACCCAACGCTGGAGAATGGCATTTTTTACTTTTGATACAGGTGCAGAAACCAAAGTTTAAACCCTGCGAAGTTTTTTCAAGGATGACATTTCGCTTTCATATACTTTCTTGACGCCGTCACCCACTGACATTTCAGTAACCCGCACGTATTTGACCAGTTTCTCAAACCCGCCCGGTTCCACCGAGGCAGCCTGATCGGAGCCCCACAAGGCGCGATCCAGGGTGATGTGACGTTCCACCATGCAGGCGCCCAAACCAACCGCGACGGCGGTGGTCACCAGTCCAACTTCATGGCCTGAATAACCAATGGGGCAGTCGAAGGTCTTGCGCAGCGTCTCGATCATACGCAGGTTCAATTCGTGTGGGTCGCATGGATACGTGCTGGTGGCATGCATGATGCCAAGGTTTTCCAGACCGATCAAGTCCACTGATTCGTTGATCTGATCCATGGTGGACATACCTGTCGAAAGGATCAATGGTCGTCCGGTTGCACGTAAATGTTTAAGCAATGTCTGGTCGGTCAGAGAAGCGGATGGGATCTTGTAGCACACGGGTTCGAATTTTTCCATGAAATTGACAGCTTCTTCGTCCCAGACGGAGACGAACCAGTCGATGCCAACCTGTTTGCAATAGCGGTCGATCTCTGCATATTCCTTTTCACCAAACTCGGTTTTCAGGCGGTAATCCATGTAGGTGATGTACCCCCAGGGGGTCTCACGCATCTGACCGCGCTGTTCGGGCGGAACGCATAATTCGGGAGTCCGTTTCTGGAATTTAACCGCATCCACGCCGGCATGTTTGGCCGCGTCGATCAATTTTTTCGCATTTTCAAGTTCCCCATTGTGATTGATACCCACTTCGGCAATGATATAGACGGGATGTCCGTCTCCAACCATTTTGTCACCGATTCGAATTTCTCGAGTCATTCATGTCTCCTGATGTTAATTAAAAGGGTTTCAGGCAGCCAAGTAACTGCCGATCAAATTCATATCGCACTGCTCGGTGCATTTAATTCCGGGCGTAAGATCAAAGTGATCATTGCGGAACTTCTTATATTTCTCGCCGTTCCAGATATCCACCAGTGACTGCTCGGCGGCGTTTCCAAGGACGATCTCATTGTTGAAATCTTCCACGCACTCCACAGACTCGCCGTTCGACTTGATGGTCATGGAAGACCAGGGGAACTGGCAGAATTCAAGCCAGTGGATGGACTGGGTGGTCTGTTTGTTGTCTTCATACCACATCTGGTCCTGGCTCTTGAGATAAACGTAAACGTCCATGCCTTTGAAGGCTTCCTGCAGACGGGCAAACTCGTCCTGCTGCCAGGGCTTGTTGAGGTTAATCATGGTGATCACGATGGTAGTCTTATAGTTGCGCTGGGCTTTCAGGTCCAAAAGCTTGAGGATGTTCTTGTATGACTCGGTGAAATTGGACGCCTGTCCGCGAACTTCCTTGTGGCGCAGGTCATCCACACTCTCGATGGAGTACTTGACGTAGCCCAGACCGTTCTCAAACGTCTCAATGGTGCGGTCCATATTGATGTTGGCCGGGTTGCAGGAGAAATAACTCTCCAGTCCTTTTTCGGTCATCCACTTCACGTATTGAGGCATGTTCTTGTCAAGCAGGGGATCACCGTAGCCGTGCAGCACGATCACACGCGGGATAACGTAAAGGAAGTAATGATTCTCGTTCATTTCATCCTTCTTGATCCCGTAATTCGTGGTGGCGAAATCTTCCCAGCGGGCAAGTTGTTCGGCGCTGAAAGGTTTCAGTTGGTCAATGACCTTCTTGAAAAGATCGGGCTTCATGGTCTCGATCGGACGGGTCATGATGGTCGTGCGGGGACACATCTCGCAGCGCATATTGCAAGCGTTGGTAGTCTCAATGTTGTATACAACCGGTTCATGTGAGCGGAAAGATTCTAGTTGGTTCACCAGATATTCCCGTTCCATTTTTTCGCCGTTCATCAGGCGTTTTTTCAGGTCATAAACCTTCATGTAAAATTCAATGTCAAACATTCAAAACTCTCCTTGGAGCAGAAAAATCAATCTTGTAAAACAGGAAATCCTATTGTAACCGAGACATAAGAATATCACAAAGCTCCCTGACGGCCCCGTGACCGCCCGCCTTCCCGAGTACAAGGTCGGCACGACGCAGCACGTCTTTTTGAGCATCGCAAGGAGCCACGGCAAAACCGGCCACCGGGAAACAGGGAAGGTCGTTGGTATCATTGCCCATATAGATCACTTCCTCGGGTTTGATCCCTTTTTCAGCCATGATCCTTTTTAATTCAACAGCTTTATCGTCAATCGACTGTAATGAAGGAACCTTCATTTTCTTGCAGCGCGCCTCAACGACAGGGTTGCGTTCCTTTGAAATGACCAGCAGCTCAATACCGGTCTTCTTGCGTAGTTCAGATAGACCGAGGCTGTCACTACGGTTGGCTGCCACACTTTCTTCGCCTTTTTCATTCACCCAAACGCGGTTGTCGGTCAACACACCGTCAAAATCCATCACCAGCATGGAGACCTTTTGGGGGAACGGTCTGCGCTGTCCGGCCGGATCAACCATCGGCAGGCCGCCTTCCCTGACCAGCCATTCCGCCTGCTGCCAGTCGCGCAGGTTATCTATATCAACGGTGTAATGCGGATCGATCACAAGCGGCATTATGATCCTGCCGCTCATAGAATTTTGCTTCAAAATGGCATGCGGACGGATGGCGTCAATATGTCCGGTCTGCCAGTACGCGGTTGGAAGCTGTTGACGGGGCGCGTTGTAAGCCTCGCGCACACCTTCCACGCCGAGCAAGGGGGTCATGTAACCCCTGGCATTATCGATCAGCCACATCTTATACGGGCACTGTCCGGCTTCGACCACGCCGCGGACTGAATCAACGTCGGGGTGCGCAAGCAGCGTGTTGACCGCGTCATCCACACAAGCAGGCGGACGTACTGGCGAGGTCGGACGAAGCTGTACCACCACGTCGGGAACGTATCCTTCGTTTTCCTCCAACCATTGCAGTGCATGCTGAAAGACCGGCAGGTCGGTGGTGTTATCCTGGGCGTGTTCCAATGGTCGCAAAAAAGGCGTTTCCGCCCCATATTGGCGCGCGACAGCCGCGATCTCTTCATCATCCGTGGAGACAATGGTACGCGTAACCATTTTGGACTGCGTAGCTGCAATGATACTGTATGCGATCAGCGGATAGCCGGCAAAATCGCGGATGTTCTTACGCGGAATGCCTTTCGAACCTCCCCGGGCGGGAATTACCGCCAGTACTTCAGGTTTCTCTACCATGCTGTCCATCCTCCATCCACTATCAGGTTTGATCCTGTCATATACGATGATGCATCCGAAGCCAGGAACAGGAGCGCTCCGCTCATTTCGTCCCGATGCGCCATTCTGCCTAAAATCGTCCGCGATGAGTAATTCGTGACAAATTGTTCCTCGTGGTTGTTTTCCACGCCGCCGGGGCTTAACGCGTTCACCCGGATGCCCGTGTTCGCGTAATAAGCCGCCAGATAACGGGTGAATCCGAGAATTCCGGATTTGGTAACCGAATAAAAAACCGGTTTAAAAGTCCGCGGTTTGCCGTTTTCTTCATAAACGCGCTGGTCTGGGCCAACCAGACCGTAAGTGGAACACATATTAATAATGGAGCCGCTTTTTTGCTTGACCATCTGTCGGGCGGCCGCCTGCGAAGCCAAAAAGGTGCCGGTCAGATTAACCGAAAGGCCGTCCTGCCATGAGGACAATGGATAATCCTCAAAGGCATTATCGAAAAAGCGCGGGTGTTCGGGGTCGAATTTCGGGTCTAGTGCCGCACAGTTGACCAGTACGTCCAACGAGTGAGATTGTGAAACGACTTTTTCCACAACCGTTTTCACCATGGTGGGATTGGTCACGTCAATTTTAATTCCTTGCACCAAACCACCGAATTCCTTCAGTTCATCCAATGAACGTTCGATCAAAGCCGGATTGCGGTCGGCCAGATAGACCGTCCCGCCGGCTTCAGCCAGCGCGCGGCAAAATTCCTTGCCAAGCAGACCAGCTCCGCCCGTTACCAGGGCGACCTTGCCGTTCATTGAAAATTTATCCAATATTGCCATCTAGTTCTCCAAAATTCCGTTCAAAAGGATCTTCTTTCCGTCCTGCGCCGAGCGATAGACGGCTTCCGCCAGCTTCAGAGCTGCCAGGCCGTCCGCCAGAGAGCAAACCGGTTCGGTTTCACCCCTGACCACATCCAGGAAGTGGCGCATCTCGTCCAGGAAAAGATTGTTGCGTTCAAAACCGGACGGCAAAGAAGATTCCTGCCATTGCCCGGAAAGTGCGTTATAACAGCGCGCCTGACCGCTCGCGTTATCCCACAGGATGGTTCCCTGCGTGCCGACAATTTTCAGCGTATGTTCCGGCGGACGCTGTACGTAATCAAGGTGGGTGGAAGAAAGCACACCGTTCTCAAAACGCATACCGATCTCGGCGGTATCCTCCACGTCCATATCGAGCCCACCCTGTGATGAGGTATCGGCCCATAATGTCTGCGCGTTGCCAAAGAACCAGCGCTGGTAATCGAGCGGATGGCTGAGGGTATGCACTACACCGCCGCCCAAATCGGAACGGGCGCTGTAGCCTTTGCGGTAATCCTCCCAGGGATGCCAGTCCGGCAGGTATTCGCCCCAATGGACGCGGCAGGAGACCGGCGCGCCGATCTCACCGGCATCCAACCAGGCCTTGACCCGGCGCAAACCGGGATGAAAGCGGAACTGGAAACCCACCAAAACGCGTCCCCCGCCCGCTTGAAGGGCCTCCTCAAACTCATGAACTCGTTCCAGATTATTGGAAACGGGTTTTTCCATGAGGATCGAGCAACCGGTTTTGGCGGCTGGAATGGCTACGTCAAGGTGTAAAGCGGTGGGGTTGGAAATCACGACCGCCTGCGGCTTGTGCGCCAGAGCGGTAGCGACATCCGTCTCAACGGGCAGGTCTTTGATCTCATCATCAGGGAGGGTCGAGCGGTTGGAACGCAGCAGCACAAAATCCGTCTCGCCTAGCGCGCGGAGATTGTTTAGGTGCCTGCGACCGATCGAACCAAAGCCTGCTAAAAGTATCTTCATTAATAAACCAGTTCCTGTTGCCCTGATTATAAATCAGGAGACCAACCATCTCTATAGAAGCGTAAAAAGGTACTCGCCGGTTCTGCGCCCGGCGCTGCCATCTGTGAAGGTGATCTCGTCATTGATGAACTTGCTGCGTTTGTCTGCGTCCAAGGAAGGGTCTGCCAAATAGGTGTTCAAATGCTGCTTCAATTGAGCCGCGTTAAAAGCCACCCGACCTGCTCCGGCCTGTCGAAAACGCTGATGAGTGGGCCAATCGCCGATCTTCGAGAGCTTGAGCGAGAACTTGTGCGCCTTATTCCAACCGCCGGGAGTATCAATGCACACGCCCACGATGGGACGTTCGTGGATGGCGGTCTCGACGCACATGGTCGAATAGACGGTGGTAAAGACGTCTGAATAAGCCATCATGGAAGTCTTCTCGGGCATATCCTCACCGGAATAATAGCCCAGGTCGCCGCCCAGGGCCACCGGTTCCACCACGTGGACGTTGGGCAGGCTGCGCGCCAGTGCGCGCGCCCTGTCGCCCTCATCTTTATAGAGAGGTTCATCCATGAAATGGTTGGGGTGCAGCCGGATAAGAAGCTGGCAGGGTTCGGTCAACTGATCCTCGGCTACCAGTTTCGCCAGCGCCTCGATGTTGAGATAGTTGGGCGCGAAGGTGATGAAGCTGGAAGCATAAGTGATCAGCTTGCGTTTGGGATCCAGGTTGTGCATCTTGTAATATTCATCGCGCGGGATCAGCCACTCCTTGCTGAAATAGCCGTCATAAGAGGGAATGCCGCTGATATTGACCCTGGCGGGGTCCCAGTCGGAACCGTCCACGAGTTCCTGCTTCTGGATCTCGGACCAACAGGTGACAAAATCCAGCGGGGCGGCGGGGATGCCGTAGCTGCTGGGATTGTCCCAGCCTACGATCACCGCGCCGGTCTTGATGCCGCGTTTAACAGATTCACGCAGCAAGTAGCGATCATTGCGCCAGCCGTAGGTGGCAGAGACCACCAGGTCAGGCTGATATTTTTCAAAAAGTTCATCATAGATGCCGGGCGTGAAACGCATCTGCCAACGCACCAAAGATTGACGCGCTGCTTTGGAATTGCGCAGCAGAGTAATGAATCCCCGTGCCAGCATGACTCTGAGACGCTCCATGCCAATGGCTTCGGTCTCCACCTGCTTGATGTGACTGTCCATGGCCTCGGTGTTGATGCGGTTGGAAGTGCCCACCCGCCTGACAAAGTTGGCCCAATACTGCAGGGATGGACTCACCTCGGTAGCGAATTTCTGGCATTCCTTGAAGCGCAGTCCTTCCACGATCATGCCGGGCATGCCAAAGCGTTCTTTGATCTGCTCCACCAGACCGTCATCTGTGAGCACCACTACGCGGGCGCCTTTCTCAACCAGCGTTTTGACCACGTCGCTTTGTAAAAAGTAAATGATCGCCAATCCGTGATCGGCGCTGATAAATACAGTTTTTTGCCGGTTGCTCATCAGGCGTTCTTCCTCATGACCACCAGATAGCCCACGGGAGCGGGATTCGACTGGGAAGCCGCGTCGGCGATGAAGCCCTTGCGGGTTACCCTGCCAAGCATGTTGATCAGACGCTGAATAAGAAAGACGAGCCCCTTGGCAATAACCTGTTGGGGTTTTGACTGCGAACTAATGGAATACTGCCAGGCGTTGCCCAGGCTTTCATTGAGGATGTACTGCGGGTCATAATAGGCCTGCATGCTATCCACGGACAGGCCGGCGCCGGCAGCCATTTTTTCGATGTAATAAGGCGTATAACGCGCAAAATCAAAGGGCGCCTGGTGTACCTTCAGCAGGAAGGGCACGGTGACGATCACGCAGCCGCCGGGCGCGACAATACGCGCAACAGACTGCAGCAAAGCACGGCTTTCATAGACGTGTTCGAGTACGTTCATCAATACAACGGCGTCAAACGCGCCGTTCTTGAAGGGATTTACTTCACCAAGGTCGGCCACCAGGTCCACTTCGGGATAGGGCACAATGTCGAGTGAATAATAGCGGCGACCTTCAAAGATATCGGCGAAGTCGCCGTGACCGGCACCCACGTCCAAAATGCGCGCCTCGGCAGGCAGTTTGGCAACCAGGGCGTTGAGGAACTTCCAATTGGACTTGCGCCAGGCAGTGCCCTTGTCGGGACCACGTTCCACCTTCTCCCAGGGCTCAATGGTGGCAGGCACGTCGCTGAAGAGCGGGATGTCACCCGCCATTTTGGCGGTGAACCCGCATTTCGCGCATACCAGCCCCTTGCCAGCCTCTTCGGTCAAGACCGCGCGGCATTTGGGACATTGCATCCATTCAAGCAGTTCTTTTTTCAAGTCAGAAATCCCTTTCTTAACGATAATACAGCCCAAAAATCCAGTCATAAAGGCGCATAAGGGGCCATTTAATGAGTTTAAACTCTCGCAAGCGTTTCGATAATGAGACTTTATTAACCTTTGCCTCGGCGGGTTTGTATTCTTTTAAGACATCGTTGCTCATATTCTGCATGTAAGGCGCGGCCGTCATCAGGCGCAGGTAGCCCGCCTCGTTCATGCGGATGTCCAACTGACGCACCTGCCCCATGGGACGATCCATGTCGAAGGGCAGAAACTCTTTGATGACCTTCTTGTAGGCCAGAAATTGATAATGAATGGCGCCGATGTGCGCCTGCAATCCTTTGTAGGTGACGCGCAAGTCCTCATGGGTCTCGTAAAGCGCGCGGGTTTCATCCTCTTCGTGACCCAGGCTCATGGTGAAAGAGCGGAAAGTTTCCCAATCAAGGAAGCGCCCGCGTTCAAAAGTCACTTCGGGATTATTCTGCGCCCACTCAATGGTTTTTGTGCCGAACTCTTCTTTTTGGGCCACGGGCCGCGAGGTGACCATGCCCACGTTGGGATAAGTCTCAAACACCTTGAGCGAATTGGAAAGCCAGCCCGGATAGAAATAACAGTCGTTGTCTGAGTAGGCGATGATCTCGCCCGGCGCGCCGTCCAGCATGAGGTTCCAGGCGCCGCCCTTGCCCAGATTCTTCTCGGAAAGAATGAGGTACTGGATCTTTCCTTCCCGCTGCATCTGCACCAGATAATCGGTGACTTCCTTGCAGGAACCGTTGTCAAATACCATCAGGTCATAAGGCAGGTCGGTATTGGCCCAGATGCTGCCCAGACAAGCCTGCAGCACCTTGAGCATGTTGGCGTAGAAACCGCTCAGCATGGGGATGTAATTCAGAATAGCAACGGTAATACGCTGCGGTTTTGCCACAGTGTTGATCTTTTTAACGGGGTTTTGTCCCTGACGCATGGTTACGACTTCCTTTCACGGTTTTTGGCGCGCAGGGCAGCCCAAAGCTTGCGGGGATGCAGCAGCAGGTAAAAAACCTCACCGAAAAAAATGGATTTCAATTTAATTAATGGAAAAATTTCGATCTCGCGCAGCAGTTTCGCACCGTTCATCTTCGCCCGTTTGATGCAGCCGTTTCGATAGACAAAGTTGGCGTCCGGCAGGGTGAAAATGGTACGCGGGCCTCCGGCCAGCCTGATGTTCTCGTCCGTTTCAGGCAGGCGGTAGTGCGCCTGTCCGCCCGGAAGGTGGCTGTAGTCGTGGCTCTGGTGAATGATGTGGATCTCATCGCTGGCGTCAATGGTTTTCCAACCCCGGCGGCGGGATTCATAGATCATCCAGTTGTCCCAGCCGGCGCGCCCAATAGCAAAATCGGGAATGGTTTCAAAGCAAACCCGTGGATAAATGAAATAATCGCTGCCGGTGGGTTTATGAAGATTGCCCTTCTCGCGGCACTCCTCTTTCAAACGTTCCTGCCAGCCTTCGTTGAAATCGAGCTCACGGGTCACGTCCAAGTCCCAGCGCCGGCCGATGAGTAAAAAACGCTCCGTCATGGTCAGCGTTTTCAGCGCGGACGTTAGGAATTCAGGGAAAAGCAGAATGTCCGCGTTGACGTAAGCCAGCAGCCGGGAATCGTTATGCGCCCGCGCAGTATCAAACAAAGCGCTGATCAAAGGCGTGCCGCTGGAATTGCGGGCGATCTCCTTGACCTGGCAAACGCCCAGTTTGTCAGCCTCCGCAGCCATGCCCTCCTCATCGCCCAGCAGCAACACTTCCACCTCGCCGCCCATCTGCAGCCACGAGCGAATGGCATTGCGCTGGATGGTGGCAATGTGTGGATTGGTAAATGGCTTGGGAGCCGTAAATAGAGTCAATGCAGGCAAAATCAGTCGTCCTTCTCTTTGCGGGTTTCCACATCAAACATAGTTTTATGCTTGACCGAACTGTTAATAGAAGCCAGCGAGGAGTCCTGCCGGAAGAGCTGCAGCACCTCCAGCCAGGAATAATCGTTTCGTCCATCAAGGCGCTTGATCACTTCCTGAAGCAGGGCATAATCTTCGGGAGTATCCAGGGTCCAGCGCATGTAGCCCAAATCCTCTTTATAATCCAGCTGCAGCACTTTGAAGCGTCCTTCTTTTTCATATAAATAAGGCAGCACGTGTTCGCGGTCTTTCTTTTCGGTGGCTTCCTTCCAGGCGCGTTGCAGCGCAGAAAATGTGCAGGCTTCAACGTCCAGCCCAATGGGATAGGTGCGGCTGAAAGGCGGCGGAAGACGGTTGCAGGCGAAATCTACTTCTTGTTCTATTAATGCGGCCACCACGTCATCGATCAAAAACGGATCGATCAACGGGCAATCGCCCGTCAGGCGCACCACAATGTCAGCATGATATTTAACGGCAGCCTGATAGTAGCGGTCAAGTACATCGGGCAAGCTGCCCCTTAAAACGTCTATCTTCTCGGCCAGACAGGCTGCCTCGACCGGGTCATCGGATGGGTCCACGGTGGTGGCAACCACCACGCGGTTTAAACTGGATGCGCGCTTGATGCGCTCCACCATGCGGCTGAGCACGCTGCGCCCGTCAAGGTCCAGCAGCGCCTTGCCCGGCAATCGCGTGGAACTCATACGCGTCTGAATGATGGCAACAACCTCAGGCATGTGTTCTCACTTTTCCGGCAGCCAGATCGTAGGCTTCAAGCAACACGGAGAAGTTTTTCTTCCAGTCCGCGCGCTCCTCGGCCAGTTTGCGATTGGATTTCGCCATGTTCACAAAATCTTTCTTTTCGGAGAGTGCCAACTGCATTTTTCGGGTGCAATCCTGAACGTCCCCGTCTTTGAAAAGCCAGCCCTGCTGACCGTCAAAAACCCACTCGCGGTTGCCGGGGATATCCGAGACGAGCACAGGCAGCCCGCAGGCCAGCGCTTCCATCAGCGAAACGGATGAACCGTCGCTGTGCGAGGCGCTCATATAGAGGTCGGCGCTGCGGTAAACGTCCGGTAATTCATTGGTGGAGGCTGTGCCGTGGAAAACCACCTTGTCCGTCAAGCCAAGGTTTTTCACCAGCAGTTTTAACTTCTTTTCAAGAGAGCCGCGGCCCAGGATCAACATGCGCAGCCGCGGATCCCCTTTTGCGGCCTGAGCAAAGGCTTTGATCAGCACGTCCACACCGTAAACAGGCTCAAAGGAACGCGTGGAAAGCAGCACGGTCTTATCCTGCCAGCCGAGTTTTTCCTTCAGGCTGGAAGTTCCGACAGGTGAAAAATGGTTCAGGTCAACTCCCCAGGGGAATTGACGGTAATTTTCAAGACCAAATCCCAGAAAATGAGCTTTTTGGCCCACGCAGGAACAATCCCCCACCAACACATCGCTGTGAGCCAGGGTAAAGCGGGTCAGGCGGCGCATGATCTCATTGCGTCCGGCATCGAGCATCAGGTCGGACCCCCACGACATGCTCACCAGCGGGTGAAACCCTGTCAGGGCGGTCAGCCAGGCCGCATTCTGGATGGGACCGGCATGCACCAGGTCCGGTTTTATGGTTTCGAGAACAGTCTTCAGTCTTCCCAATTGGGCACGGGCTACCAACCAGCCCTGCCTCATATCAATGCCCGGCCAGGCCACCTCGTAGATGCCGGCAGGCCATTTGTGATGCCCATCCGGTTCAAGGCACAAGACAAACACCTTGTGTCGCGTTTCTGCCAGGGCGCTGGTGAACCTCAGATCATGAGGAGACTGACTGCGGGTAAAATACAGGACTTTCATATTTACCGATTGATCACATTCCCAAGGTCTGTCCAGCGGATTTCTTTACCAAAAGGCATATCGCGTAATGCCAGAGTGCCGATCACCTGGTCGATCTGGTCAGGTTTAATGGCACCTACAGCAGCCGGACGAAGTACATCAAGACATTCGCGGGTGATCTTCTCGCCTCGGCGGATGTCGCGTGCAGCACGCAGGCAGCGGCGCTGCACCACGGTGGTTTCTTTTTCATTGCCGGCAATGAATTTGTCGGCTGTGCCGAGCGCGCGTTCCAACTCGCGGGTGCGCTCCACCATTTCCTTCCAGGTGGAGGGCGTCATGGAGAAGGGATGGTCAGGCCCAATGCGCCGGGTGTCATCGGTAAAATGTTTTTCGATCACGCGCGCCCCCAAAGCCACAGCGCCCAACACGGTGGCATGTCCGAGGGTATGGTCTGACAGACCGGTGACCACGTCGGGGAACATGGTCTGGTAGGTCTGCAAGACGCGCAAGTTAATATGGTCAAAATTGGCCGGGTTGGCCGTGTAATTGGTATTGCACTGCAGCAGCACAACCTGTTTATTGATGGCCTGAACGGTATGCACTGCCTGTTGGACCTCGCCAATGCTGGCCGCACCGGAAGACAGGATGACCGTTTTGTTCTTTTTGGCAATATATTCCAGCATTTCCAGCCAGTCAATATCGCCGGAGCCGATCTTGTGCGCCGGAACATATGGGTCAAGAAAATCCACGGCCTCAAAGTCATAAGGTGAGGAAAAATAATCAATGCCAACCTTGTCACATTCTTCTTTCAGGATCGGCGTCCAATCAAAGGGGATGGAGGCATCCGCGTAGACCTGGAAAACGGATTTATTCCAGTTTGCCTGGTGAGAGACCTGTTTGCCCATGGAAGAGAATCCATAATCAGACACAATTTGGGGGGCTCTGAAGTTCTGGAATTTGGCCGCGTCAGCACCTGCCAGCTTAGCCATGCGGATCAGCATGCGTGCGCGGTCCAGATCGCCGTCATGATTGGCCGAAATGTCGGCAATGAAATACGTGGGGTGATCCAGACCAATAGTATGGGAACCGATTTTCACCTGCATGTCAACCTCCTGTGGGAATGGATGAGCCATCACGCGATCAGCGTTTTGATCATCTCCGGAAAGCCGTGCCTGTATTGGTTATGGAATTTCTTTAGACCGCTTTGGAAAGACGGGAGCGTATGCCCCAAGGCCGAGCTGATTTTTTCAGTTGAAAGGGTAAGGTTTGGTGAGCGAACTGCCGCAAGTCCGCCATCCTGCACGGACGCGGGAGAGATCAAGGCAGGGTCAAAACCAAACTGTCTGGCAATTGCCACTCCGAAATCATACTTTGACATCACATCGGGGCCAACGCAATGATAGAGCCCCTTAAGGTCTTTTTGACATGCTTCAACCATCGTATCCGCCAGATCGAGCACCACCATTGGGCAGAAGAGTATATCGGTGAAACCCTTTAAGGGTTTGTTTTCCGCCAGATTGTTGACGAACCATTCCGCCAGACTGCGTTTTCCAGTGATGCTCCAGCCATAAAAATTGACGCGCAGCACCAGTGCATCGGGATTGGCAGCCAGGACGGCATTTTCGCCGCCCAATTTAGTAGCTGCATAAACGCTAAGCGGATTGGGGGTATCCGTTTCAGCATAATTGCCTACGTTGCCGTCAAAAACCGCATCAGTAGAGATTTGGATCATCTTTACGCGATGTTTTTTCGCGGTTTCGGCAATCTTGCCCGGCAGGATACTGTTCAATTCTTCAGCGGCCTTCGGGTCTTTTTCACAATCGTCCACATTGGCATTAGCCGCGCAATGTAAAATGACGTCGGGTTTTACCTCGGTGATGATTCGTTCCACAACACCTGGATCGGTCAAGTTGGCCTGCAGCATTTTGAAATTGATCCACTGAAGCGGATTGCGGTAATCCACACCGGTAACCTGGTGGTCCTTACCGTCCACGGCCAGTGAAAAATTCAATCCCAGCAAACCGCTGGCACCGGTGACCAGAAAATGCGTCATCCCAGTTTACCTGCCAGATAATCCGCTTCAATGGGGGCGATGATCTTGCCAATGGCGTCAGTATCAAGCCATTCGGTGTTGGTATTGGAGGCGTAATGGAAGCCGTCTGCCAATAATTTGCCCTTCTTCTCCCATTCGCGCCCGAACCAAAGCGATTCAGCCGGCTGGACCACGAACATATCATCCATTTCAACGGTCTGGCGGGCCTCATCTTCCGAGATCAACACTTCGTGCAGCTTCTCACCCGGCCTGATGCCGATGATCTTTACTTCCGCCTCGGGGGCAATGGCCTGGGCCAGATCGACAACTTTCATGCTGGGGATCTTGGGCACAAAGACTTCACCACCATACATGTTTTCGGCAGCGCTGATGACAAAGCGCACGCCCTGCTCCAGGCTGATCCAGAAGCGGGTCATGCGGTCGTCGGTAACGGTCACCTTGCCGCTTTCACGTTGTTTAAGGAAGACCGGCACAACCGATCCTCGGCTGCCGACCACGTTGCCGTATCGCACGCAAGCAAAGCGTACGCTGCGTCCGCCGGCGTAGGCGTTGGATTGGACGAACAGTTTTTCGGCGGCCAGTTTGGTGGCGCCGTAAAGGTTAACCGGATTGACGGCCTTATCGGTGCTGAGAGCCACTACACGACCAACTCCAACATTGATGGAAGCATCGATCACGTTGCTGCTGCCCAGGATGTTGGTTTTGATGGCTTCCATGGGGTTATATTCACAAGCCGGAACCTGTTTCAAGGCTGCGGCATGGATGACCACGTCCACACCCTCGAAGGCGCGCATACAGCGCTCCTTGTCGCGGATATCGCCAAGGAAATAACGCAGATTGGGATGGTCATATCCTGCAACACGCATCTCGTGCTGTTTTAATTCGTCGCGGCTGAAAACAATAATTTTGGAGGGATGGTATTCATCCAGCATGACACGGATAAATTTCTTGCCAAATGAACCGGTTCCTCCGGTAACCAACACAACTTTTTTTGACCAATCCATAGGTTATTCTCGATTCAAGGTGGATTTTAATTTTGAGATCACGATCAACGGATACTGACCGTTCTCACCGTAATATTCAGGGTTCTTATCTTCCTGGCGGTAAAGCCAGCGCAGCCAAAGTTTGCCGAACAGCCAGGGTTGGATAACGGAACGCATAAAGCGAACGCTGGCGCTGCGCCATACCCTGATCTGATAATTTATGCGGCCGTCAAGCTGTTCTTTCAACCATTGAGGCGTAATGTGCTGGGTGAATGTGCCGGTGGGTTTGCTCTTGGCAGGTTTCTGATCATTCTCCGGAAGCTTGATCTCCTTGCGGCGTTTGAAACGTCCCAAAATGCCGTTCACACGATCCATAATGGCGATCAACTTTTTCATGCGCGCCATCAGGGCGGGAGCCGTCCAGGCGTTGACCACCACACCGGTGCAATCCGGTTTCAAGACGCGGGCCAAACCAACATAGGCATCAGGTTGTTCAGCGGGCGGAATGTGATGCAAGGTATGCAGAGAGACCAGGCCGTCAAAGACGTCCTGTTTAAAAGGCAGATTGGTCACATCCGAAACCACGTATAGTCCCTTGTCTCCCAATCGCCGTCGGGCCTCTTCAAGCGCCACGATGGAGATATCCAGGCAGACGCGGTATTGATATCCCTTGGAATAGGTAAGATATTCAGGCCACTGTACCGGTCCGGAACCGGCATCCAGCAAATATTTGCCGGACTGTTTAATATAGCGGTTCACCCGCAAATGACACTTGTGAATGTATTCCCTGGCAACCGGGCGCAGGTCTTCATAACGGGCATTCTGATAAAAGCCGTCGTTCTCCATCTTCCAGCCAATTTCGTTGTAGAAATTGCTGACCTGCTGTTTTACTTCGGCTTCCGATTGTCCACTACTCATGCGTGCCTGCCGTTATGGTTCATTTTCGTCCAATCCAGGGGTTCGCCCGCCAGGTAGCGGAAGGTGTTCCCATATTTCTTCTTGCCTTCCTTACTGAAGACTTGAGAAAGTTTATGGGTTTCATAATCCTGCCAGACCTTGATGTGCCATGGGAAAGGCAGCGGGAAGGTATAAAAGAAATGGTAGGCATATTTCCAGGCCGTCTCGATCTGGTCTTTGGATATCTTAAACTGTGAAGGATTTTCAAGGAGCATGCCCAACATCTTGAAATATTCCACCCATGACTCGGGATCATAGGTAAAACCGCGGTTGCGGTAATGGGTCTGTCCGGTGACGATCACGGGAGTGCCATTCAATGCCATTTCAAGTCCAACGGTGGTGGTATACACCAACCCTACATCCGCTATCGAGACCAGGTCATAAGTATTGATCTGTTCCTCGGGATGGATGACGTGGATATTCTCAGGCAATTCCGGCAGCGTCTGTTTGACCACGTCCAGCATGGAATACTCACGAGAGAGTATCTCACCGGGGTGCACACGGATGATCAACTGAATGTCAGGCCTGCCGATGAAATAAAGGATCGTTCGGCTGACCCATTCAGCCAGCGTCTTGGTAAACACCTGCCGGCCGAGCGTGAGACTGTCACCCAATACGTTGGTGGGCAGCAAGACGACCGGGCGTTTATCGAGTTTTAACTGCTCGCGTACGCTTTCCGCGCCCTGCGATGGGATATTCTGCCATTTACGTGTGAAATTCTCGTTCGGGGTCGCCTTATGGCGGTATTCAAACAAGGTTGTGATACGTTTTTTTTGATCCCTGGTCAGTTTCGAATCCTTTTGCGCCTCCCACATATCGGTGGTATCCTGGCGCATGATCTCGGCGTTCTGGACCATCCAAAATGCCTCACGCTGATCACTGAACTCATAAGTGGTTACCGGAATCTTCAGGTAGCGCGCCACACGGTAGACAATACCGAACTCCTGAACCGTCCCGTTGGGGACGATCACTACGTCCGGTTTATTACTGCGCAGATACGCCAAAATGGATTGGGCGGCTTCCTGATTGCGCTTGATACGGAACTGATAGGTTGACCAGGTTGGGTCAACATCTTCGATCTGCAGCGTATATTGAGTGTCAAATACCGATACTTCCTTTACGGCTTCCTGAAGTGCTTTGGGAAGAGCAATATAAGGAGCACGATAATTAACAAACGAAACGGTTTTCATTACATCCGAGGTGGTTTCCAATACCTTCTGCGCGTAAATATTCTGCCGGCGCAGGTCAAACTTGGTGGAATCTGTGAACCAGTCAAAATAGGGATAGTATCCCAATGTGACGTCGTGATTATCCGCGGCCAGGCCAAGCGCAGTGATGGTCGTCTGCTCGATCCAGTAATGCAGCGTGGCGAAGATGAAAATTTTCTTCCGTTCGACCTGCGCAGTCGGCCGTACGCGCTTTACATCTTCAACCATTTCAGGCAGCGCTTCGTGGAGTGCTTTTAATGAAAACCGTGAATGGACGGGATTGTCTTTCTGCCTTACCAACCAATACAGTTCAGCAGCAAGCGGAATACCTCCAAGGAAACGCTTTAAAGTTTCTTTGTTCGATTTTGACATATTACATCCATGTTTCCAGTTGGAAAGTAAACCAGGTCGTGGAACCCTGAATACAACTCTAAATTCAACTGTTGAATTATAAACCTCGAAGCCAGTACGGTCAAGTGAGCCTCATTTCTATCGCTTCGCCGAGGATTGCTCAACGATCTGCCAGTCCAGTCGAGGACGGGTAACGCCCTGTCGTGGTTCGACCCAGTGCATACCGGGCGCCCCGGTGGGATTAACATTGAACACTACCGCGTTGGCATCCTGGAAATATCGTTTGACCCTGAAAACCGAAGCGTTCACGCCAATCGTGTAGCGTCCTTCGTTCAACGTGTCTGCGGGAATCACGCAGCGGCTGATATAGCGTCCGGATTTTCGTTCAGAGTGAAGCGAGAATTTATCAGGTTCGTCGGTATCGAAGGAGGTGAATACATAATCGCCGCGTACAGTCATCAGGTAGATTCCCACGCGCAAGCCGGTGATGGGCGAATCCAGTTCGTACTCGATCTCGATGGTGACCGGCTCAACGGAACGCACCGAATCCACCACCTGCCCCTTCTCGTTGATCACGCGCAAAGCGATGGGTTTGAAAGGATGTGCGTCAGCCGGGATCTCTTCGTCCTCCCAACTGCGCTCACCGCCTTTTTCAAAGCCATGGGAAAGATAATAATCCACGGCCTCCTGGCTTGAAGCCCGCAACGCGAGTTTACCGTGTTCCAGGATGATGCACTCACGGGTAAGGCGCGAAACCGCCGACATGTTGTGGGAGACGAAAAGCACCGTGCGTCCTTCGCCGGCCACATCGCTCATCTTGCCCAGGCATTTCTTTTGGAATTCCGCGTCACCCACGGCCAGCACCTCGTCCACGATGAGGATCTCCGGTTCAAGGTGAGCTGAAACGGCGAATGCCAGACGCATGTACATGCCGCTGGAATAACGCTTGACCGGTGTATCAATGAATTGTTCGATCTCGGAAAAGGCCACGATCTCGTCGAATTTCTTGTCGATCTCGTTGCGTTTCATGCCCAAAATGGCGCCGTTAAGGTAGACGTTCTCGCGTCCGGTAAGTTCGGGGTGAAAACCGGTGCCAACTTCAAGCAGAGAACCGACACGCCCGCTGATCTCTGCGCGTCCTTCGGTGGGTTCCACCACCCGTGAGAGGATCTTCAGCAGAGTAGATTTTCCGGCGCCGTTCTTGCCGATAACGCCCAGCACCAAACCGCGCTCCACTTCAAATGAGATATTGCGCAGCGCCCAGAAGGTCTCGCTGCCGGTGGGATGAAGCAGGTTTTTCAGCGGGGATTTCAAGGTATCCGAAATCTTTTCACGCAGGGTTTTATACCGGTTTACTTCACCGAAGATATTGTATTGTTTGCCAATGTTATCAACTTTAACTGCAAGGTTACTCATGCGTGCCGTCCTAGATCATATCCGCAAAAACGCGTTCCATGCGGCGGAAGAAAAAGAGCCCGGTGACAAAGATGATGATGGATATCCCGGAGGATATGGCGATCATCATCGGCGAGATGGACTGTTGGGTGCCCAGGAGCGCCCAGCGGAATCCCTCGATCACACCCACCATGGGGTTGAGCGAATAGAGCATGCGCCATTTCTCGGGGATGGTGCTGGAAGCATATACGACCGGGGAGATGTACATCCAGATCGTGGTCAGAAAAGGCAGAACATAGTTGATGTCGCGGTACATGACCAGCAGCGCGGAGAACCACAACCCCACGCCCAGGGCGGTGATGGTAGCCAGCAGTAAAAAGGCCGGAAGCCAGACCATGTTAATGGTGGGCGTGATGCGATAGAAGATCAGAAAACCGATCATAATGATAAAGCCGACCAAAAAGTCAACCAGGTTCGCAAAAACGGATGACAACGGCACGATGATACGCGGGAAATAGATCTTCGAGACCATTCCACCGCTGGTGAGCATGGAGCGTGCCGATACGGTGAGCGCGGCGGCGAAAAATGTCCACGGCAGCGTGGCGGCATAAGAGAATACCGGGTAAGGCACATTGTCCGAGGGGAACTTGGCAAAATTACCAAATATGACCGCGAAAACAACCGTGGTGACGAGGGGATTAATGATGGCCCATAACACACCCAAAACGGACTGTTTGTAACGTACTTTCAGATCGCGCCAGGTGAGGAAGTAAACCAGTTCACGATAGATCCACAAATCACGCAGGTTAAGCGCAACAAGTCCTTTAACCGGTTGAATGACGACCGTATCCGGCTTCTTTACAGGTTCAATTTCTGCGGTTTTCATTAACTCTTCTTTTCAGCGTCCAGTTTAGCCTGATACCAGTCAATGGTGCGTCGCAGACCTTCTTCAAATCCGACTTTGGCTTCAAAGCCAAACTCGCGGCGCGCGCGTTCCACACTGAGCTGACGGCGGGGCTGTCCGTTGGGTTTGGAAGTATCCCAAACCAATTCACCCTTGAAACCGGTCAGCTTCGCGATCAGGGTCACCAGGTCTTTGATGCTGATCTCCATGCCGGACCCCAGGTTTACCGGTTCGGATTTGTTGTATTTTTCGGTTGCCAGCAAAATGCCCTCGGCGGCATCTTCCACGTAAAGGAATTCCCGCGTGGGCGAACCGTCTCCCCACACTTCTATGGAGGGGGCGTTGTTGGCCTTGGCTTCAAGACACTTCTTGATCAATGCCGGGATGACGTGGGAACTCTCAGGCCGGAAGTTGTCGCGCGGGCCGTAGAGATTGACTGGCAGCAGGAAGATGGAATTGAAATCGTATTGCTGCCTGTAGGCCTGCGATTGGACCAGAAGCATTTTCTTGGCCAGACCGTAAGGCGCGTTGGTCTCTTCTGGATAACCGTTCCAGATGTTTTCTTCATCAAAAGGAAGCGGTGTGAATTTCGGATAGGCGCAAATGGTACCCAATGCGACCACCTTCTCGATCCCGCGCAGATAGCATTCGTGAATAAGCTGTACGCCCATCATCAGATTGTCATAAAAGAAATCAGCAGGATGCTCCAGATTGGCGCCGATGCCGCCCACCTGAGCCGCCAGATGGATGACGATATCGGGTTTGCTGTCATCCAGCATCTTGTTGATGGAGGATTTCTGTACCAGGTCATAATCTTCGATCTTGGGAACAAAAACTTCAGCCGCCCCGCGTTCGGTCAGCTTCTCACAAACAAAAGAACCCAAAAAACCGGCTCCTCCGGTAACACAAACACGCTTGTTCTTCCAAAAGTTAGATTCGGTCATTTCGTTTGGTGATCCTCCGGTTCAATAAATACTTTAAGTCCCACAATGCGCAGCAAAGGGGCGGATAAATCATTGGTGATCTGGATGTCTTTTTCGAGGCAGGTCAGACGGCAAATTTCAGCCACGTCACCACTGCCGTCCATGCGTATGGCCTGATAACCGGCCGCATGCACCTCATCCAACGCCTCAATCATCCGTTCCCGCACCAGGCGGTATAGATTGAATGAGTTTTGGATGTAATCAATGGTCAAACGGGCCCTTAAAGCCAGACCTTCGGGAGTAATAATATATTTTAATTTTCTGCGCTCAGCGCGGCTGACCTTTACGTAACCCTTTTCGATCAGGCGTTTCAAATGCCAGTTGATCGTCCCGACCGCAACCTCCAATGAGGTTGCCAATGCTGCCTGAGATGTATCGGGGTCTTGCTCAATGTGTTCGAGGATTACCAGGTCTCGTTCCGTGCAATTTTCAAGGCTCATGCGTCTCCAATATTCAACTGTTGAATTATAAAACGCATGGGTTTGCCGGTCAAGATGGCGGTTTTACTTCTTTTTAGAAATCGGACTGATTGCGGCAAACGTCCAAAAAATAATAAACCGGACCCCAGTGGGTGCCCGGTATGTCAAACTGCGTTGAGCTATTTCTGTGCTTTTCTGATCTCAACGATCGCCCTGATGCCCTGTACCATGGGGATCAGGAAGAATACACGCATCAACAAGCCATATACAGAGGGTTCGTAGCCTTTTGCCGCACCGAGCAAAATACTTGAGAGCGCATCCCCCGAGAACACTACCACGGCCAGAACCAGCGCGCCAATAGAATTACGTTTGGTCAACAGCCCCAACACCAGGTAGACCGCACCAAACAAGATGTTGTACCAGCCGACGCCCAATATGCCTAAAATCCGGCTTTCAACGAACAGTGATATCGTTCCGGCCACGATCCCCAGGGCAGCGAGGAAGTATAAGACGTAGGCGGCCGTTCTGACGCGCGCCTCAGGGCTGGTCTCGGAACCCGGCACGGGCTTGCCGTTGCGCAGCACCTGAAGTTCAGAACCGGAAAAAGAGCTGACCAGTTGCACCTTCAACTTGCCGCCGTCCCTCAATTTAACTTCCTTGCCGGCAACCAGCGCCTTCTGATCCGGAATTGTAGCCACCTGCACACCGTCCACGGTGATGGTTGTGTTCTTGAACATGCCTTTCCATTCTATGACAAGCCGTTTTGGCCCGCCCGATTCAAAAGCGAAGGTTTGTTTTGGCATGTTGTGCGCTCCTTGGTGTTTTTTTTGAATACCATAAATCAAATGATAAATATGGCATTAACATACCCCTAATTTTAATCAGGATTCCGATTTGAGCAAGAAATCTTTACAGCCTCAAAGCCCATTTTGTCAGCAGGCTTACCAGCAGGGCAAACAGGAAGCTGGCAAAGGTGCCGATGATGATATACTCAGCCTCTTTGCGATTTTCACTGTCCTTCAACTCACCAAATCGGAATATTGACTTTGCCGCAATCAAGAAACCCACCCCGGCATACTGACCTGTCAACACAAACACGAAGATCAATAAGCGTTCCAGCCAGCCGATGGTTTTGCCGCCCTCTTCGAGTCCGCGTTTGTTGGGCCGGTAATAAATGCTGATCTGTTCCTGGAACGGACGCACAAAATGTCCGATCAGGATGCCTCCCGCCTGAGTTAATAGGATGACAGCCGACAAGATGACCATCACGACGAGTGTCGATCGCGGATACAGCGTAAACCATAAAGGCGCAACACCCATCGGAACAAGATAAAAAGCAACCAGCAAAACGATCACAACCAAATGCAAAATTTGGTCCAGCAGAAAGGCAAACAGGTTGTCCCTTTTCATCCTGGATTTAACCAGATCAATGAGTAGATGACCGGTAAAAACAACCAATGGTACGAGCCACCCAGTCCAACAGCCCAGCAACAAGTACGCCAAAACCGCATGGATGAAGCTGTGCAGGATCATCCATCCAAAAGAGGACTTCTTCCTTTTTACAAATTGCTTATCTTGAAGGACAAAATCCCCTATCAAATGGGCTGTGATCAGCACACAAAGTGTTTGTAAAACGATGGGATGCATTCCACCTCACTTATCATCTTTCAACTGAGCAGCGATCAGTCTTTCCATTAATAATAAACTGCTTTTTACCTGGCTCCAACCTGCAATCTGCAGACTTTTGGAAACCGAAGGCTGCTTGATCGGATCAGGCCACCAGGTTGAAGCAATTTCTTTTTGCAGAAGCCCTTGTAAAGCGAGGTTTACAGCCTGAGAGTGACCGGGCCCCCAGGAAGTGACCAGCACATCAAGCAAACCGACCAGGTTAACCAGGCTGTCAAAGAGGAGATTGTCTTTACTGGCAGATGAAAAGTCTATCCCCATGAAGCCGTCGGCCATCGTCTCAAGCAAACGCCCTGATGTGAGATACGCCGGGCCATCTCCGGCTGAAACATTGTCTTCAGGAATAAATTGAACCGGACCAATACCAATGGCAATCCTTGTATCCAGTTTTTCATCCTGAAACGTAAAACGGATATACGTTCGGATATAAAGGCTTATTTCCACAGCCTTTTCAGGTGAATTTACCACGATCTGCCAGCCGTCCCCTCTGAAATTGCTTATCCTATACTTGACGGCATTGGGATAAATTTCGCCAAGACGTTTTGATAAGAGCGGAAAGGTTTGGTAAAGAATGAGCCGGCGCTCGGCATCCATTTTGGACGATCCGACAATATCACCTGTTATCACTGCAATATCATTTGGTATGTTTTTCATCGTTGTTATTATATCACAAATATAGCCTTATTAACTATATATGCATATTATAGCCAATATGGCTATATGTACTAATTATAGAAATGACAGCTATTTATATTGAAACTGAATGCCTATAAGGATACGAACAGTTTGCGTTTATTTAAAATCCAGGCTGCCAATGTCAATATGGAAACCAGCACTCCCCCTTCAAGGAACACCAGCCACGAGGACGCCTGGCTGTAAAGCGCGGGCAAACCGGGCAGCACGACAAAACCGAGCAGCAGCATGTGCAGCACATACAGCACCAGTGGATTCCTGCCCCACAACGTAAGCAACCGCAGTGAGAGTTTAATCCGGTCCACCAACAGATGACAGGCAGTGAAGACCATAGCGCTCAACCCCAGCGAAAGTAGCACATAAGGCGCGGATACCCTGTTCTTGCTGACCGGGAACCACTGGGTCAGCAGAAATGCGATCAGTAGAGAGGCCGTACCGGCCAAAAGCAGATTGCGAACACGATGGCTGGTCTGATGAAAAAGGTCGGCAAAGGCAGTCGCCAGGATCAGCATGGCAGACCAGGATATTGTGCCGAAGAATCCCCCGTGTGGAGCGGCGAGCACATCCGCAAGCCAGAATCGCTGCAATAGAAACTGATATACCCCCAACAGTAGTAACCCGACTGCCAGCCTGACGAAGGTTTTCGCGCGGATGAAGATCAGCGTCACCAGACCGGCCACACCGATGGCCTGTAGAACGCCCCAGTTAACCGTCTGTCCATCCACGCCCAGGGCAATTTCACCGGCGCTCAAGAGCGCGCCGATCCCCAGAATGGCAAAGAAACGTTTGAGGAAATGAAGCGTCATCTTCCACGCACCGGATTCGGCAAGTCGGCGGCGCGCCGACGGCGCATACGTTAGCCCGATGGCAAAAATGAACATGGGCGCCACAAGGTCAACGACCGTAAAACCGGCATCGGGGGCGTGTTTGAGCCAGGCTGGCACCCGGTCTACACCGGCGATAAAGTTGGCAATTACCATACCGGCGATGGCGAGACCGCGGAAAACATCAATGGATTCAATCCGTTCGGAATTCATGTCAAACTCCGATCTCATGATTTTTCAGTGCTGTGAGGTGGGAGTCCTCGTTTCAGATCAAGGATTCAGCGGCAGGATCAAGAATTCGATGGCTACGTCGCGATCCAGAGGCAGGGTGAGTGTCTGTCCATCCGGAAGTTTTCCCATAAGGGCACAGTCATCGTCATCCGTCACCGTAACTGCGTTGGAACCCTCACAGTTGTAGGAATTAGGTCCGACAGTCCATTCACCGTAAGTAATGATCGGTAGGTAGATCGCCCATTCTCCGGCAGCGTTGGTCGTGCTGGAGTCGCTGGATTCTGTCAGATCGTTATCAGAAGGAGCGATCGAGACGCCAATCCCTTCAGCGGGAACCTGCATCTGCAGGTAGACGTGACCGTGCACCACAACCGCGTGGGGCACATCGAATATGGGAACTGACGAGAGGCCGCCCACGTAGTCAAGCCCCACCACGTTCATCCAACCTGAGCGGTTATCCGAAGTGATCACCAGTACCCAGTTATCGGTGAACTCGCGTCCGACGATGCTGACACTCACTCCGGTGGGATACAAGGCTATTCGATCAAAAAGACGTCCCGGGCCTGAACGCAAGGCGTAATTGTCGAAGATCACCTGTGCATCGACCATGGTGATGATCGCGGGGGTGGCGGTCGGTTCGGGTGTTGCGGTAGGAGTCGGTTCAATCACCGGTGCAGTTGTTGGCAGTAAAATCTCGGTTGGCATTATAATAGGAGTGAAAGTCGGGGCTATAGTCGGTGTGGGCGCTGCCGGAAATATTAATCCACAAGCGGATAGTGAGAGAACAACAATCAAAATTGCAACAGATAAACCGTATTTCTTCATGGTCACTCCTGATATTAATTACACGTTATGCACTCAATTTTACCAGCGCGGGGCAATGGTGAATAACCCGATTTTCCGTTATGATAAAGAAAAAGAGCAATAGAAATTTGAAAAATAAGTTTTTAAGACTTTGTTGAACCGCCGCAGCTGATTTAAGGAGAAAATCAATGAGAAAAATTTTCGCAGCCGTGGTCATCTTCAGCCTGTTCCTATCCTATCACACAGTACAGGCAGCAGCACCACAATTACAAGAATATCAAAACACTGTTGAGTTGGATTTCCCCACCAGTATCAATTTCAAGGCAGAGTTTGGTTCTGAAACGAACATTGCCAAGATCAAATTGTATTACGGCTCAACACAAGACTCCTGCGGCAACGTCAGCGGAATAGCGCTGCCGGATTTCGTTGCCGGAGAACGCGTAACGGTCAATTGGGAATGGGATATGCGACAAAGCGGCGGAGAACCGCCCGGCGCGACCATTTGGTGGCAATGGGAGATCGTGGATGAGCAAGGTAACGCCACTTTCACCGACCGCCAGGAGGTTACCTGGATCGACGACACCCATGAGTGGCAAACGTTGAGCGATGGACTGATACGTCTGCATTACTATTACCCTGACGCTTCCTACGGAATGGAGTTGAAAGATGCCGCAGTGGAAGCACTCGACAGGTTGTCAGAGGATATCGGCATTGAGCCGAATGAACCCATTGATCTCTATATCTACCCTTCCACACAAGATATGCAGGATGCCGTATTCTATGAACCGGGTTGGACCGGTGGACTTGCTTACTCAGAATATAACATCTTGATCATCGGTATTGACCCGTTCAATCTCGATTGGGGAAAAACAACCGAAGCGCATGAATTGACGCACGTCCTGGTCGGTGATTACACTTTTACCTGCCTGGGCTCAATCCCCACCTGGTTAAATGAAGGTCTGGCCGTATTCGGCGAGGGCGGCCCTGACCAGGGCGAAGCGGCATACTTTGAACAGAACCGCGACGATGACACACTGCTCACTTTCAGTGTTTTATCCGGCGGTTTCTCTGAAGATCCCAGTACGGCCGACCTTTCTTACAGCCAGTCTTACTACATGGTGAATTACCTGGTCCAAACCTACGGCAAGGAAAAAATGCTCGCACTCCTCGATGAAATGAAAAACGGAGTAGAGATCAGCGACAGTTTGAAAAAGACCTACGGTTTTGATCTTGCCGGTTTTGAGAATGAATGGAGAAATTCACTTGGGCTTGGCAGTGCCGAAGTTGTAGCTGAAACCATCAAGCCAACCCCAACGGTAGTGCCCACCATCCAGCCCATTCAGGGAGCAACCACGAATAGCGGGGCTACCTCTAGAAATTCAGAAATGACGACTGAAACGAACGAAACGGTAGCGGTACCTGATGAAAATACAGCGTCCATGACCATCATGCAGCAGATCACCAACAATCTGACGCATTATCTATACTTGGCGGTCGTCATAATTGTCGTAATATTCTTTTTACTGTTGTTGCTTATCCTGTTGCTGGTATTACGCCGAAAAGAGGGTCAACAATGAAAAACAAGATGACGCGCTCTCGAAAAACTCTTTTTATGGCCGGTATTTTCCTGCTCATGTTCTCCCAGCTCTCGTGCCAGTTGACCACAAAGGCAAGTGAATACGCCAGCGAGATTGCCAACAGTGTCGTTGAAACTGTAAGCGCTCAAACCGGGACATCCGCACAGTATTCAGGCAACGTCTATACCAACGACGAATATGGTTTTTCCATCACCATCCCTGACGGGATTGAGGCCAATACGCCCGAATCGGGAATGGGATATTTCCAGGATTACGTGATGGGAGATTCAGAAGGCTTCGGATGGCTTTTCCCCAATTCGATCAGCAGTGATGAGACTTTGCAGGAGGTTGGTGAACAGGTTTTCATCTCGGAATCCTCCTGGCTGAGCGACGTTGAAGTCTTGAAAGATGAAGAGATAGCCCTGCCGCAAGGCGGCAGCGCCTGGTATACAGAATTCCAGGGGTACGATGAAGGCAACGAATATACCGTTGAGATCCGTATGACCACCGTCATACATGCCATGCAATCCTTTACCCTTGAGATCTATTCCCTACCCGAGTTGTATACATACTGGAACAGTAAAGTAAATGCGATGCGCGACTCGATTACTTTATTCTCTCCCGCCATTGAAGGACATCCCAGGAGCGAAGTGCTGATGCTGGAGGGCGGTGAAACCGCCAACGCACGTGAAAACGATCCGGCCACCATGCACAGTGGCGGTGACTACCTGGTCTTCGAGGGATTGGTTTCATATAATGAAGATATGGAAATTGTCCCGGCCCTGGCTGAAAGCTGGGATATCAGCAACGACGGCACCGTCTATACCTTCCATCTGCAGCCCAATGCAGTCTTCCACGACGGCAAGGCCTTTACTGCAGAGGATGTGGTCTATTCGTGGCAGCGCGCCGCAGACCCCGAGACCAATTCGGATACCGTCATGACGTATCTCGGCGACATCGTCGGAGTCAAGGAAATGCATGAGGGCTCAGCCAAGACCATCTCGGGACTGAAGATCATCGACGACCACACCCTGCAGGTGACTATTGACGCCTCCAAGCCGTACTTCCTTTATAAAATTACATATCCCACCGCTTATATCCTCGATCAAGCGAACGTCGAATCAGACGAGGAATGGTATCGGTCTCCAAATGGAACCGGCCCGTACCAACTTGTCACCTGGATCAGCATGGAGCGCATGGTATATGAACGCTTCGAGGATTATTACGGCGTAAAACCCGCCATTCCAACCATCATTTATACGCTTTACACGGGCGTTGATTTCAGACTTTACGAAGAAGGTTCAGTAGATATCGCGACTGTCGCTGATTACAACATCGACAGAGTTAACGATCCATCAGAACCGCTGAACAAGGAGCTGGTCAGCGGAGTGTCGATGTGCACCACCTACGTCCAGTTTGACGTGAATCAGCCGCCTTTTGACGATGTGAAAGTCAGACAGGCTTTCAGCATGGCATTTGACAAGGAAAAATTCCTGGATATCGTTCTGCAAAATACCGACGTCATTGCCAAAGGACTTTATCCGCCTGCCCTGCCTGGATATGATCTGGACCTGGAAGGGTATGACTATGATCCTGAAATGGCCCGTCAATTGATCAAAGAATCCAAATACGGCTCGGTTGACGCGTTTCCTGAGATCGTGTTCACTTCCAGCGGATATGGCAGTTATTCCAATTCACTGGTTGCTGCCATGAGCGACATGTGGCAGAAGAACCTCGGTGTGACCATCTCGATCGAGAACATCGATCCGGAAAAATACCTCGATCAGGAAGCCATTGAGGAATACGGTCAACTGACCAGCAGCGGCTGGTGCGCCGATTATCCTGACCCTGAAAACTTCGCCGATGTGCTCTTCCACAGCGAGGCAACCATGAACAAAAGCCATTACAGTAATCCTGAACTGGATGCCATCCTTGAAGAAGCCCGTGTCGAACAGGACGTTGACAAACGGATTTCTTTGTATCAGCAGGCTGAAGCAATCATCGTGGAAGACGCTCCGGCTCTGTTCCTTTATCATTCCACTACCAACCAGGTGGTTAAACCCTATATCAAAGGATATATCCTTTCACCGATCAGCGGTTTTCCGACAATTCGGTTCCTCTCGATCGATCCAAGTTACTGGGAATAACAACCAGGGAACAACAAATGACAGACTCCTGCGAATTGCTTTATCGCAGGAGTCTTGTTTATTAATCTTTTATTAAAGTTCCATACATTTCTGCATAATCTTCTTGACATATCATATACGCGGGATTATAGTTCCACGCCGAACTAATATTTTAAACAGGATAACTTATGGATTTTACCAATAAAAAAGATGATCCTTTCGAAGAGATGCACGACCACCTGGTCAAACACTTGCTTCAATTTCTTGACAGCGATGATATTCAAGGACTGGAGATCAGTTCACTAGTACGCATCGTTGCCAATTTATACAGCGCAGTAATTTTTCAGGACAACAAATCAGGAGAATTATCCGGCCCGCGTATGGGCATCCTGTTCCGCTTGATCGTTGCGGAAGAAAAAGGCATGACTCAGGGCATCAATCCTACGCAGTTAAGCCATTTTCAACACGTCAAGAAAAACACCATCAGTTCCCTGCTTCGCGGACTTGAAGAAAACGGCCTGATCGAACGCCATCCAGATCCGAACGACAAACGCGGCTACCTGATCAAAATAACCCAGGCCGGGAAGGACATGGTCAAAAGAACAGGCCCGTACCGACTTAAATTGATGAATGATCTGGCGTCCGGTTTGACTCCTGAAGAAAAGTTACAGCTGATCGAATTACTTGAAAAATTACGCAAATCAATCAAAGACACAGAAAGTTATAAGATCCGGCAGACTTCGGAATGCCCTCAAAACGAATAACGTTTGTGTTTCGACGGAGTGAACGAGAGGAGTATTGAATTATATGTTGAAGTTGATCAAATATTTTAAGCCGTATGTATTGCTGGTTCTGATCGCCATTGGGCTGCTTTTCGGGCAAGCCATGGCCGATCTGGCCTTACCCAATTACATGTCAGATATCGTTAATGTTGGTATCCAGCAAGGCGGTGTGGAGAATGCCGTACCGCAAGCCATACGTGCAAGCCAGATGGACAAATTGACGCTCTTCATGAGCGCTGAAGAAAAGACAGCCGTGCTTGCCGATTACACACTTGTTGAATCAGGTTCTGCCGAAGCTGAAACCTACATCGAAAAATATCCCGTTCTGGCAGACGAAGCGGTTTATGTATTAAACGATATCGATTCCGAAGAGATCGCCAAACTCGATCCGATCACCGGAAAATCCATGCTGGTGGTGTCCATGATCGAATCGATCATGGAAGATCCTTCAAAAGCCGCGGAACTGAGCGGCAGCGGATTCGACCTGTCCAAAATCCCGGCCGGCATGGACCTGTTTGCCATGCTGCCCAACCTGCCCGCCGAACAAGTCGCTCAGATGACGGATGCGATCAACGCCCAATTCTCATCTATGAGTGAAAGTATGATCGTGCAATCCGCTGCGGCGCCCATCAAAGCAGAATATGAAGCGCTGGGTATGAACATGGCAAAGTTGCAAACCAACTACCTGCTGCGCATCGGCGGATTGATGCTGCTTTTATCACTGCTTTCAGTTGTGTGTACGATCAGCGTCAGTTACTTATCGGCCCGCACGGCTGCAGGCGTAGCACGCGACGTTCGCCAGGCGGTCTTTGCCAAAGTGGAAAGTTATTCCAAGGCTGAATTTGAAAAATTCTCAACCGCTTCGTTGATCACCCGCTCCACCAATGACATCACCCAGATCCAGATGGTGATCGTCATGATCATCAGAATGGTATTCTACGCCCCCATCATCGGAGTCGGGGCTGTGATCCACGCAGTGAACAAAAGTCCGTCCATGACATGGATCATCGCCCTTGCGGTTGGCATTTTGCTCACCATGATCGTTACGATCTTCAGTGTGGCGCTGCCGAAATTCAAACGCATCCAAAGCCTTATCGACCGGCTTAACCTGGTCACACGAGAAAGCCTTTCAGGAATGATGGTGATCAGGGCATTCAATACACAAAAATTCGAAGCACAACGTTTCGATAAAGCTAATACTGATCTAACCCAAAATACGCTCTTTGTTAACCGTATCATGGTGATCATGATGCCCTTTATGATGCTGCTGATGAACGGATTGTCCGTGGTGATCATTTGGGTGGGCGCACATCAGGTGGCCAACTCAGCGCTGCAGGTTGGAGACATGATGGCCTTCATGCAGTATGCCATTCAGGTGGTTTTCTCCTTCCTGATGTTGTCGATGATGTTTATCATCCTGCCAAGGGCTTCCGTCTCGGCAGGCCGTGTAGCCGAAGTGCTGGCAATTCAGCCTACTATTATTGACCCAAAAGAACCCAAACAATTCGATACAAAAACCAACGGGATGGTCGAGTTCCGCAACGTTTCCTTCCGCTATCCGAATGCTGAAGCCAACGTATTGCACAACCTTAACTTTGCGGCCAAACCGGGGGAGACCACAGCCATCATCGGATCAACCGGTTCAGGTAAATCCACCGTGGTGAACCTGATCCCGCGTTTCTTCGACGTTACCGAAGGTGCCGTGCTGGTGGACGGCGTTGATATCCGCGAAGTCAAACAGGGCGACCTGAGAGACAAGATCGGATACGTCCCACAGCGAGGCATGTTGTTCTCGGGAACGATTGAGAGCAACCTGCGCTATGCAGATGAGAATGCAGATGAAGAAACCCTGAAAAAATCGATCGAGATCGCCCAGGCTGCCGAATTCGTGTATGCCAAAGAGGACGGCCTCGAGTCAGAGATCTCACAGGGCGGGACGAACGTCTCGGGAGGTCAGAAACAACGTCTTGCAATCGCAAGAGCGCTGGTGAAGGAACCCCCCATCTACATTTTCGACGATTGTCTGTCGGCGCTGGATTTCAAGACAGATTCAGCCTTGCGCCGGGCGCTGAAGAAAGAAACCGGTGACAGCACCGTGATCATCGTCACCCAACGCGTTTCCACCGTGAAGACCGCCGAGCAAATTATCGTCCTCGACGAAGGTGAGATCGTTGGAATTGGAAAGCACCAGGATTTAATGAAAACTTGTAAAACCTACCGTGAAATTGCCGCCTCACAGTTGAGCAAGGAGGAACTGGCATGATGTCACACAATAATAACAACTCACAAAACAAACCGGGTTCTTCCTCGACCGGCAGGGGCCCTGCGGGAAGAGGTCCAATGGGCGGCGGCCCGATGGGCGGAATGATGCGCGGAGGCGAAAAAGCCCGCAATTTCAAAGGCACCATGCAGAAATTGCTGAAATACCTCTCACCATATAAATTTTCCATCATCGTTGTGCTGATCTTTGCCATTATATCAACGGTCTTTTCGATTGCCGGCCCGAAAATCTTGGGCAAGGCAACCACAAAGTTATATGAAGGCATCGTAGCCCAAATCGCTGGCACAGGCAGCGGGATCGATTTTGTCTACATCGGCAACATCATCATGATCATGATCGCCCTTTATCTGGCCTCGGCTGCCTTCAGCTATATCCAGGGCTGGATCATGACCAACGTTGCCATGAAGATCACTTACCAGTTCCGCAAGGACATTGCCGACAAGATCAACCGCATGCCCCTGCGCTACTTTGACGGCACCAACCAGGGTGAAGTATTATCACGCGTCACCAACGACGTGGACACCGTCAGCCAAACGCTCAATCAGAGCATGACCCAGATCATCACCGCGGCCACCACCATTATCGGTGTTCTGGTAATGATGATCTCCATCAGCCTGACCATGACCCTCGTTGCTTTGTTCATTCTGCCAGTCTCGGCACTCTTTATCAGCGTCGTGGTGAAACAGTCACAGAAATACTTCAAACAGCAGCAGGATTATCTCGGTCACGTGAACGGCCACATCGAAGAGATGTTCGGCGGTCATGTGGTCATGAAAGCCTTCAACGGCGAGCAGAAAAGCATCGAAAAGTTCGACCAATATAACAATACGCTTTATTCCTCAGCCTGGAAATCACAGTTCCTCTCCGGCATGATGATGCCGATCATGAACTTCATTGGCAACCTCGGGTACGTGGGTATCGCCATTCTGGGTGGATACCTGGCGTTCAGGAATCTCATCACCGTCGGTGACATTCAAGCGTTCATCCAGTACGTCAGGTCATTCACCCAACCCATCACCCAGGTGGCCAATATTTCAAACGTTTTGCAGCAAACCGCTGCCTCGGCAGAAAGAGTCTTTGAATTCCTCGGCGAAGACGAAGAAATCGAAGATATTGTCGATCCTGTTGAAGTGGACTGTGTGGAAGGCCACGTTGAATTCAAGGACGTGCACTTCGGTTACAACCCTGACAAGATCATCATCAACGACTTCTGCGCCGACATCCAACCCGGACAAAAAGTAGCCATCGTCGGACCAACCGGCGCGGGCAAAACCACTATGGTAAAACTATTGATGCGTTTCTATGACGTCAACAGCGGCGCCATCCTGGTGGACGGTCACGACATCCGCAGCTTCAAACGCAACGACCTGCGCGATCAGTTCGGCATGGTATTGCAAGACGCGTGGCTCTACAACGCCTCGATCCTGGAAAACATCCGCTACGGCCAACTGGACGCCAGTGACGATGACGTGGTTGCCGCAGCCAAGACCGCCTACGTGGACCACTTCATCCGCACACTGCCTGAAGGTTACGGCATGGTGTTGGACGAGGAAACTTCCAATATCTCACAAGGCCAGAAACAGCTTCTGACCATCGCCAGGGCGATCCTTTCCAACCCGCGTATCCTCATCCTCGACGAGGCCACAAGTTCGGTGGACACCCGTACTGAGGTACTGATCCAGAAGGCCATGGACAACCTGATGAAAGACCGCACCAGCTTTATCATCGCGCACCGTCTCTCGACCATCCGCAACGCCGATCTCATCCTGGTGATTAACAACGGCGACATCGTGGAACAGGGCAAGCACGAAGAACTGCTGGCAAAGAACGGCTTCTACGCCGATATCTACAACAGCCAGTTTGAAGCAGCGGACCTGTATTAAGTAAAATTTTTTCTACCAAAATGTAGGGGAGAGTCCGTGACTCTCCCCCTTTTTAACATAATTTGCAATAAATTACATCCCCAAAAATGGAAAACCGTAAAATATGTGCATAAAAAATCTCATATACTAATATACACAACGAACTCATCGTACAAAAAATAGATGAGACAACTATGCCAAGCAAATTTAACTGAATATTTCAATCACTGAAAAATATTACTATTCGTTTATTATATTTCCAAGTATGTCTATCCAACAATCATGCCAATCGATATGATAAACAGAATGAATCCAGGGAGAATTTCCATTATTCCAAGACCAATTTGCCGGTATCTTTTTGCATATTTTTGATAAAGACGATTCGCGGCGTCTATTCCTTTTTCCTTCTCAATTCTCCGCAGTCGCCACAATTCTGGTGAAAAAAGAATTATGTCTTTATGAGATATTGAAAGATACCCAATAAAAATTGATATGCTACCAAACAAAAAAAGCCCAACCCCGACAAACCTCGCAGTAAGTTCAGTAGCAAAAAAATCGTCAATAATATAAAGCAAAATACAAATCGCACAAGCTATAAATTGAATACTCACGGCTCTGGTTTGTCTTAAAGACTTAAATGTTTGAATTTGGTTTTCACTCATCGTATTTTCAACCCCTCAAAAGATTCAAATATTCTACCTCTATCGAAAAACAAAAAACAAGAAGATGGCAATGACCACTAAACCGCTGACAAGCGCCAGCAGCAAATTATTATTCCCCTCCTGGATCACGGAGGGCTGCGCATTTAACTGCGCGCGGAAATCGGAAACTCGTTCCTGGTCCACCTCTTCTTCGTAATCCACCTCTTCATCTTCAGAATACGTGGAAGAGGAATGCTCTGAAACGAATTCAAGATATTCTTCCAATCCTTCGCCAAAACGGCTCTCCAATTCCTCGTAGGCAAAATCCTTAACCTGTTGATGATCACCAAACAAAGCCACCCTGGCAAGCATTTCATTTACTTGAATATCCTTGATTTGACACAAGGAGGTGAGAATCTTGATGCTTTCAGATGGGTCTTTTGCTGCGGCGTACATGTTTAGCAGCCCGCGAATTTGATAATCTTTTTGGATGCCGAAAAGCGAATCCTCCTGCAATCCAGTTTCCGAGAAGTCCTGTTCGTCAGGGATGAGCAGCCATTCCTCGTCAGCAGAAAGTGAAACCTCTCCAAGTTCGTTGATGAGTGAGTCTGCTTTTCCCTGCCCGGCGGCGTCATAGAGCGATTGGTAGGCCTGTTGCTGAACATCTTCATCCGGATCGAACAGCACGGATTTTGCCAACATTTCAAGATTCTCTGCGGATGTATCTTCTGCGAGTGCTTTGGCAGCCTGGATCCTGCGCTCTGAATCCATCGGGTCACGCAGGACGTTCTGCAGACCGGCATAATCTCTTTTGGCGAGCAAGTCCTGAACTTCCTGATCGGGGACCAGCGTCTTTTCCAGACTGCAGGGCAGCATCCAGGGAACCTCGAACGGTTCTCCAATGGAGGCTTCCTCACGCAGTACGGATTCCATTTCATTGCCGTATTGTTCAAACAGGAGCTCTTTGACCTGGGCCCTCACAGAGAGGTCAGGATCATAAAAGACCATGCTGCATAAATAAGACATCCGGTCCAGAAAGTTTTTTTCCTTCAACAATAAACGCGCCGCCTGAAGACGATGCTGGACGTCTTTTTCACATCTGATCTCTTTGATCAATATTGTATGCGTCAAATTATTCCCCATGGAATTTCAGTCCCTCTCGTTTATTTTTTCCCCTTTATCAAACAAAATGAATATTTGATTGATTCTACATCATATTCATTTTAATTTTGTTTGTTTAGAAGTATAGATTGTAATCACCATAAAAATTATACAAATGCATTAGATTTGATAAAAACATCATCATGTGCCCAATTCTCAGGATTCAATTCAATGTACTCGGAGATATTGTAATAATCCTTCTCATTTCGAATAATGTGGTCAAAATAATTCCGTTGCCATACGGGTTGGCCAGGGGTTTTGCGTAAAGTATTGATTTGTTTTGTAACAGATGATTTAAACCCGCACACAAAGGATCCCAATGATTTTGAAGATAATCTATGCGGTGGCATAGTAGGGGCGTCCGGCCGGACGCCCCTACAACAAGGATCGTTTTCATTTATTACAATAATCCCATGAATGTGATTCGGCATCACAACAAATTCATCAGGGTCAATTTCCACTTCTTTACGTATCTTGGAGGATTTTATCCATTCTAGTTTTACAATCCTGCCGAACGCATTCAACACCATCTCCCCATTAACAACCCGTCCAAATAACGTCTCACGTCCATGCGTAACAATCGTGATAAAATACGCACCTTCCCTAGAATAATCATATCCGCTTAATCGTAAGGAATTGTGACGACGCACATTCTCTCCCCTAAAAACGATACTGCTTGTGTGTTGCTCGACAAAACGTATATTCCAAAATATTGGGGTTTTTGATCTACCACACGCCCGGCAGCAGACGGTAACGGGTTTTCTTCGTAAATTCCGCGTAGCCCGGCAGTTCGGCGATCAACGTTTTATCTTCAAGCGCGGTGCGGATGACGACCAACACCGACATGATCCCCACCGGCACGTATGCCCACCATGACCCGATCAGGATCGGGAACAACAATGCCACCAGGATCCCAGAAGCGTACCCCGGATGCCTGACAAAGCGATACGGTCCGGTATCCACCACGGTTTGTCCGCGGTCGGTCTGGATGCGCACGACCGCCGAGAAAAAACGGTTCTCCAGGATCGCCCAGGTGCTGAAAGCGTAACTGGCCAAAGTGACCAGCAATGCGACCCAATATAACCAAACTGGCATCGGTCCGCTCCAACCAAAACGTTTATCCAACCCGCCGGTGATGAAATACAGAGCCGGCATGACCAGGGCTGCCAACGGCATCAACACCTTATCCCAGGGCTTTGTATCCTCTTTTTCGTTATATCCGGCTCGTTCTTTCACCAGGTCCGGATGTTTTTTGGTCAACAAAGCCCTGCTGAGAATGGATGCAAAATACGAAATCCCCACATAAACCCATGCCTGCCACCACTTAAATGTGCCTGCCAGCAGGAACAATAATACTGGAAGACCCAAGAAAAACAGGATTCCTCGTATGTATTTCCAAACCATGTCGTTCTTTTGGTCTTCCATTTGTCCACCCCGATAATTAAATGTAATAAAACGGATTTACTCTACATAGGTGAAGTTGATCCCGGATAACAGCCAGTAATCATTCACTTTTTCAAAGACCAGAACCACTGCATAATTATCTGCGCCCAACGTCGCTTCACCGTCAAGCTGGGCGACGTTATTTTCAACTTGCGTGTTGGAGAATTTCCACTCGGAGAAATTGCGGGGGATCACAAAATTCTGCCAACTGGCGATATCGCCCACTTCAGTCTGGACCTCTTTTGTGAGCATATTCCATGAAGTAACAACATCACCATCCCGCAGCGCGGTCATAAAAGCTTCTCCGGCATCTTTTACCGCAGATAAATCCTTAACCGCCCCACAGGCCGAGAGGGTCATGACCAGGACAATCGAACATACTAGTATTACTGCCACACGGTTTTTCATTTGACTCTCCTTTTTACGAATATTGTACCAACAAGATTTTGGGGTGCAAGAAACGTTTTACGAATCCTTTTCCAGTTCAAGATCAATGACCTTATCAGCATTACTGGTATTTCGCTCGTTTTCCCATTCATAGAAGCGTTTCAGGTCGGTCTGGATCTGTCGAATAACGAACATTAACACGGCAGCATCATCCACCAGCCCCGACAAAGGGAACCAGTCCGGCATGAGATCAATCGGCGAAACAAAATAGATCACAGCGCCAACGATCAGTACGATGGATGCCCACGGAATATCAGTGTACTGTTTACTGAAATAGGCCTGCAGCAATCGGAAAACCGATTTCAGGTTTTCCCACAACTCTGCCAGCGGTCCGCTTGGCTTTTCTTTGCTTTTGGCTTTCTTCATCGCCTCATCCAAAAGGCGTTTTGATTTTTCAGGGTCTTTAAGATATTCCTCGGCGCGCGTTTTTGAGTGCGCCACTGCCTCGGAAACCTTTTCGGGATCGGGTTGATAATTTGTTGATTTCATTCTTTTTCCTGTATCGATAACGGAAACTCGGCCAGGTATGCCAGCGGCCGAAAAGCGATCACTCCCACCGCCGTCAGACAACCGGAAATTGGAGTGAAATGTTTTTTACAGAGTTGAATCGAAAGATTCAATTGATCATCAGATAACGCGGATTCAAGTGTGCAATGCGGTACCCATTGATCAGGAAGATAATAATGTGACGAGTGTACTTTCTCCTTTTCTAGGACTTCATGGAAATCCTGATGAATCTTCAGTAGTTCCAAAGTAGGAACTGGCAGCAGAAAAACGACATTTGATTCGGTAGGAAAAGCGCCCAATGCATCCAGGCGCACCGGAAGAGGCGTCTTAAGAGGGGAAAAGGAAGCCGCGATATCGATCAGTTTTTGGGGATCCTGCTGTCCAAACACAGCCAGGCTGATGTGCGGGCGGTCATCTAATTTTCCCAACACGGGGGTAACGCCCAAATGGTAAATGGATTCTCGAAAATCGCGAATTTTCTTTTCAGTTTGAGCGTCAAAATATAATTCAATTGCATACCCTTGCGGCGTCGCATCAGGCATGAGATCCTCTTTCTTTTATCCTTTTTTGGGCAGCAACAGATAGACACCTATTGCCATTACCAACAATCCCATAATGCGGGGAACTGTAATGGGAACGGGTTCACCGCCTCCCCATCCCCTGGCATCGGCGATAACAGAAACCACCATTTGACCGAGGATCAAGGTTGCCAACCCAACTGCCACACCGGCTTTCTGCATTGAAAAGCTGACGCCGGTAATGATCAAAATTCCGAGCGCCCCTGCGATCACAAGCATCACCAGCGCAGTTGCCGGAAGCTGCCAAAACCCCCTGCCCTTGACGATCAACATCGTAATGAAAATCAGCCCGGCGATCAATCCGCCAATGGCATTTACGAGCACGCCTGTCTTGAAACTGCCGATCAGGGCGCCAATCCGTCCGCTGAGGGTGGACTGCACCCCAATGGTAATTCCGGTCACAAGGGCAGTAAAAACTCCCAGCAAAACCAGATATGTCAAACGCTTCCTCCGTTCCAATGTCATCTCGCAATTCCAATCCAACGTTTAATGATGTTTAAACTCATCCATGTATTCATTAATTGTAGGTAAGGCCGTCAACCTGTCATAGAAGAAATTATTAACAAGGTTAATAACCATGCTGCGGGCCACTTCGGCCTCATTCGTCAAAATGGATTTACCCGCCGGATTTGCCAGAGCGTCTCGCAGTTTCAACAAGTGACTGACAATTTCAGTCTCTTCTTCCCCTTCCAACGCTTTGATCACTTCAAGGATCAAATGGTCTGTAGATTCCACGAGCTGAGCGCGCGTGATGGACGTTCCCGGCATGCTGGCATCATCAATGGTGCGGATGAGCGACCAGACCTGATATAACATGGTGGCCGGTTCATCAAAAAGTTCACGCAGGAAGCTGGCTTCTTCATACCTGCCGGTCAAACGGAAGATGTTATACATTCGTTTGGCCACCTTGCCGTAGTTAATATCTTTGGTCAGATACTTTTTTACCTCACGTTCAAGACTGGACACATAATCATCCAGAGCATTGGCTGACACATGTTGTGCCAGCTTGGAGAAAATGGGAACGGAGGAAGCCTCAAGGTAGACTTCCTGAAAATACGGGTCGAGATAGCCATCCAGAGGTGTGATGGTGCCGTCCGGCGCCTCCCAGGTTACGTCCAGCATATTGCTGGCGTTTGCCAACTGTCTGTGAATGGGATCAGCCACCACCCAGTCCAGCTTGCACCAACCGGGGTCCGAACCAACCTGTTCCCAGGTGACCGTTACCGACGTACCGTCCGGGGTAAAGCCGTCCACCTTGCCGGCCTTGAGCTGGTCAGGCCGCCAGGCTATGGGCGTACCTGCCTTGGCTTTCTGGTCCCCAATCACCATATCCACCGGATAAGAACCGTATTTGACTTCGATCAACTGGTAATTTTCACCCTGCAGGCTGGATAACGCCTTTTCAAGCATAATATGAGAGAGAATGCTGCAGGCTTCTTCACGCGTGGGGGCAATGATATTTACGCGCTCAAAGTAATCGCAATCACCGGGGTAAGACTGGATCTTGGATTGAGCTGATGAACCTGACAGAGCCAGCGCAGTTTCAACCTGGCCTTCAACATCGGCAAATTCCACAATACTGCCCACGCGTTTAAAGTAATCCAGTTCTTTGTCGCTGAAATCCAACATGCTGATCTTATGTCCAAACACACCGCTGCGTGTATTAAATGTAATGCTGTCATCATCCTGCCTGGTCGAGGCCATACTGGCCAGCCACTGCAAAGCTTCTTCCTCTTCGATCTCAACCCCCAGTCTTTGGGCAGACTCCAGGATGCGCTGCAAGTCGGTTTGTTTTTCTGATGAAAGATCATAATTGGACATTTTTATACTCCTTCAACTATTCCTCTGGTGACTCGTTCGAGAATAGTATAGCAAATAACAAGGGATTGATGTAAAGGGGATTATTCGCCGGCATTCAATTTTGGCGAACGTCTCAAGATCATGCGGAAGATTTCCGCCTGATCTTGTGCGTCAGCCAAAGCGTTATGAGAAAGATGCCGTTCATCCAGAAAATGACGCGACATGTATTGCATGGAGGTTTGTCCCCAATCCACGCCTGTTTGTCCCATAAAATAGGCTTTCATGTCGAGCGCGCTGTGTCCGAATGGATTTCTGCCCAGATATCGGTGAAAGTAATCATTGACAAACATCCAGTCAAAAGGCGCGTTGAGCGCTACAAACACCGGACGCCTGTTCTCGCTGCTGATCGATTCAACCCAGTCTGCGAAAGCCTGCATGGCCTCTCCGGCCGGTTTCCCGTTTTGTTTGAGGTCTTCAATCTTAAGGCCATGAATCTGCATGGCTTCACGGGAAAACTCCTCGCGGTCAGGCTGCAGTTCAATATAAAAAGTTGTCGATGGGTCTTCAACCAGACACGCGCCTATGGATAGTAAAGCAAAATCCGCAGGGATCGGACCTGCGGTCTCAACATCCACACTGATAAAAATTTCTTCTTGCATACGTCCGATTATAACCTGTCAATCTATGAATCTTCTAAGAAAAAGGAGACTATTTGGCCAGGGCACCTGCAATCGATACGTTACGTCCCGATTTAAGAGTTGAAGGTTTAATTAGCAGTAGAGTTTACAGAATCCGCACAAATTGAAAGCGAATTATCTCTTGTGTGTTCTATTGCCTTCAACGCGAAGCCAGCGACTATTTGACAAGATGTGTATACCCCTCCCACGGATGAAAAACCGGAAAAAAGAGAGTTCTTGACCGTGAGAGAGGGGCAGTATCCACGTGTCAATTGGAAAATATCTTCGGGGTGAGGGAGTTGCCTCAAAAAAATGTGCGTTGTATAGATATTATTATTCTCTTTTTCTACGATTCCCCTGACTGTTTGGCTTGACCGCAACTTGAAGTATCGAGTATTCTTTTAATATGTCTGAATCCGATGACCAACATGGTTTTCTGCCAGAAATACAGAGCGGAGGCAACGCTCATTTCTTGATATTTGCCTTCATGCTGATGCTGATGCTGACCATCGCGGTACTGCTGCCGCTCTTCCCAAATGACTTTTGGCCTTACGTACGTATCGGAGAGGAAATCGTCACGAACGGCGGTATTCCGACCAGCGAATTCATGACCTATACGCAATTCGGTCATCCCGCAGTCTATCTCTACTGGCTCCCATCCGTTATCTTTCTGGCAGTTTTCAAGGCAGGCGGCGTTACGCTTGTCAGTATTCTTTCAGCATTGTGTGTGGGTGTTTTCATCACGGAGTTATGGTTCTGCCTGCGCGAGGTAAAAGTCGGAGCGCTTACGTCAGCCCTGGTTTTGATGCTGACCGGCCTGGTGGGGGTGAACTATTGGGCCGCCCGTCCGCAGCTGCTCACCTATCCCCTCTTCGGATTGGCGCTGCTGCTTCTGCTGCGCTGGGAGAAACGTGATGAACGGCTGATCTGGCTCTTCCCCGTTATTGCGCTGTTATGGGCCAACCTGCACGGTTCGTTCATTGTGCTCTTCTTCCTGCTGGGACCGGCTTTACTTTTTGGAAAAGGCAACCGCAAGAAACTGCTGCTTGTCACCCTGCTCAGCCTGGCAGCCACCTGCATCAACCGCTACGGCATCGAGTTATGGAAAAGCATGTTCTCAATGGTCAACAGCCAGTCCATCCGCGCGTTCAGCGTGGAATGGGAACCGCCCACCAACGAGGGCTGGCAGGCCAACATATTTTTCGGCCTGCTGCTGCTCATTCCAGTGTTGACCGCCCTGCTCAAACCCCGCATCAAGCTGCTCTACTGGATCTGGTTCCTCGGCTTCGGCTGGATGGCACTTTCAACCTCCCGCTATGGGGTATGGTTCCTGCCCGTGGAAGCCCTCGTGCTGGGATTGATCCTGGCGCCATTCTTTGCCCGCCACCTGGAAGGCAAAAATCGTTTTCAGAACCGCGCTTTCAACCGCCTGCTGGGTGTCTTGTTGCTGCTTTTCCCACTGACGCTGCTGCCCGGTCTGCGCACCGCCTGGTGGGAGCAGTCGCCTTCCGTTTTCAGCGACACCACGCCTGTGGAAGCCACAACCTGGTTAAAAGAGAACCCCGAACTACCAGACAATCTATGGAGTGATTTCACTTATTCCACCTACCTGGCCTGGGAGCTTCCGGAACGAAAATTGTTCATGACCAACCGCTTTGAGGATTTCCCGCCAGAACAGTTTGCCGATAACAAGCACATTGCCAACGCGGACGGAGACTGGCAGGCACTGCTGGACAAATACGGCATCAACCTGCTCATGCCCAGCCTGGAGAACCAACCCGATCTGATCGAAGCCGCGCTGGCTTCCCCTGTCTGGCAGGAAGTTTACCGCGATGAGCAAGCCGTATTGTTTGCCCGCGCGGATCCCGTCCGTGCGGAGGTTCAACCATGAGCCAGGCGGATACTTCCGTGGACAAACGTTCATCGTACGCAGGTTTCCTGCTGCTCAGCCTGGTGCTGGCCGCCATCTTCCTGATCGTGGTGCTCATGCCGCTGGAACCCAGCGATTATTGGACCTATCTGCGCATCGGCGACGAAATCGCACGCACACATACCCTGCCCACAAGCGAGTTTATGTCATATGCAAGCAGCGGCCAACCGGCCGTTTATTCGTACTGGCTGGCTTCACTGATGTTCCTGGGAATTGCCAAAGCCGGCGGTCTGACTCTCACCGCACTGGTGATGGGGATTTGTGTGGTGTACTTCTATATATCCGTTTGGCGTTGTTTGCGTGAACTCAAGCTAGGGCCGGTTTCGGCAGCTTTTATCCTGTTGGTGACAGCCCTGATGGGCAGTAACAACTGGTCCACGCGACCGCAGGTCTTCGCCCTGCCCCTCTTTGGCATCAGTCTGCTGCTGCTCGTACGTTGGCTAAACGGGCAAAACCGTCAACTATGGTTTTTGCCCTTTGTGACCGTCTTTTGGGTCAATCTGCACGGCTCTTTCGTGCTGTTGTTCGTACTGCTGTTTTCCGCTTTGGCTCTCGGAGGCGGCAAGCGCAGGACAATCCTGTGGGTCAGTCTGCTTTGCCTGGCCGCCAGCCTGCTCAACCCTTACGGCCTTCAGATTTGGAACAACACTTTCGGTATGATCGGCAACGACACCATCGGACAGTTTAGCGGTGAGTGGCAGCCCCCTGTCAACGTGGGCTGGCAGATGAACCTCTTTTTCGCGTCATTCCTCATTGTGATCTTTGTCAGTGCCTTCACAAAAGTGCGCTTGAAACCGATCTGGTGGTTCTGGTTCCTCGGCTTCGGCTGGATGGCCCTCAGCAGCGTTCGTTATGACATCTGGTTCTCGGTCATTGTTGCCCTGCTGTTGGCACAGTTATGCGAACCCTGGCTGCGGCAATCCCTCGACCGCAAGCCCATCCTGTCAAAACGAGGATTCAATCTCACCCTGGGTATATTGATATTAGCCGGCACGCTAGCCTTCCTGCCGGGCATCCGCCAACGCTGGTGGTCGCAATCCCCTGCGAACCTGACCGAATCAACCCCGGTCGAAGCGGCGTCCTGGCTGCAGGAACATCCCGAACTGCCTGATAACGTGTGGAGTAATTGGGTGGCTTCGATCTACATGAGCTATGCTGTGCCCGAACGAAAGGTTTGGATGACCAACCGTATCGAAGATTATGAAGAAGAGGTCCTGCTAGATAACAAACATATCTCCGCGGCACCCTTCGACTGGCAGAAAATCCTTGAGAAATATGAAATCAAAACGCTGCTGCTTGACCGCAGCTATGACAGCGCACTACTTGAAGCCGCGTTGGACTCAGGCGCATGGCAGCAGGTCTATCAGAATGACCAGTCCATCATATTAGTTTTTGACAATTAATAAGAGACGTTTAAGCCTTCTCGGCAATCTCAGGCATGGGCAGGGCGTCGATCAGATTCTTGACCCTGAAGCGCTCAATATACTCACGCGTATCCCAGTAATCCAGACCGAGTTCATCCACGATCTCGAAGACGGATTGTTTACCCTCAAAACGCATCATCATTTTTTCAATGGCGCGGTTGAGCGCCCAATTGGTTTGCCAGTCCACGAAGAGGCCGTGACCTGAAAGGAAGACCGGTCCACGGAATTTGCGCCTGGGCAGATAGTTGCTGCCGTAGATGCGGATGATCTCCTCAATCACCTCGGCGGCTTCGACCAGCTTGTCTTCGTGCATAATGGAGAGGTTGTCATCGGTGGTGTGATATTCAGGATATGGATATCGCGTGACCGAGATGCAGGGAATGTTGATGCCGGGGCCGTTGACCACGCGCTCATCGTTGGCGATCACGTCCGCGAAGGTGCCCTCACGGAATTCTCCGCCGCGTTTCTTCAATACATATTGCCCCACACGGTCCATGATGGCATCGTGTTGGCGGGTATGTTGAAGGGCCAGCGTATTATCATTGCCGGTCATCTCGATGAAGATGCCGCCCTTGATGGAGGGAATCAAATCTTCGTGATGCGCCAGATATGAGATGGTGCCGATGGTCTCGGGGCCGAACCAGAATCGTACGCTCATCGAACCGGCAGGCAGCGGATTTGCGCTCAGTCTGCGGGCGATCTCAATGGCGCTAACCACGCCCGCGGCGTCGTCATTAGCCTGGTTGGGATGGCAGACGTGCGCCATGACAAAAATCTCTCCGGCTGATGCGGAGGGTCCGCCCTGGGGATGCACGACGGCAGTTGCAACCTTGAAACCGCCCTTTGCAAGGTCGGTATTGAATTCTACGTTGATGACCGCGTGATATTTCTTGTCGCGCGGCAGCGTGTCAAACTGGTTCTTGGGCAGACAGAAACCCCAATCGCGGTCGTAATATTTGAACTTCCAGGGGATGGTATGGGGACGTTCCTTGTTGAAATAAAGGTGGGGTTCCAATTCCTCCCAGGTGAGCACTTTATCCGTCGGCAGGGAGTAAGAAAGCAAATGCAGGTTGTTGTCTTTGAAATCAACCACCTTTTCGCCGTCCTCGGTTTCGAGGTAGGCTTCGTGTACGATATAACGCTCTGGCACGTACCAGGTCCAAACGGGGGTGAGCGGCTGGTAGGTTTCGATGGTGTAATTGGCAGTCTTAGGCAGATAGGAGCCGATAAGTTCAAGCGCTTCGTCCATCCCGTCTGAAGCCAGGGTACGGTGCAGCGGAATGATCTCTGCCAGAATGTCTTTCAATGAGGAAACAGGTTTCATGGGAGGGATCCAGTCCTTCGCGCGTTCGGGAGATTCGATAATGTAGGTCAATCCGGGGCCGGGGTGCTCTTTCATGGCTTTAACCGATACCTCAAATGTCTTGTTGACGTCCAGCAGGCGGGTGTCACAGGCGCCGATCATGCGCCTTAAAGTAACTTCCTTATCAAGGATGGCGCCGATGGGTTCAAAATCGAGCACAACACCCCGCTCCACGTCGCGCACGAACATGGTATAAGCCATTTCATGCGGCCTGCCTTGGTGATCAATGGCCGTCCCTTTGAATTCCTTGAGATAGCGGTAATCCACTTCTGCAGCCTGTTCGCAGTGATGCAGGAATGTGAACGACTTGCTGAAAGGCAGTCCCAACACGAGGATCTTGGCATTCCATTCACGCAGCTTGGTAAAAATGGTAGTTTCGCCGAAACAATCCGTGGATTGGTGGGCGGCCGCTTCCGCGGCGTGTTTACCGATAGATGCCACCGAGTAGATGGCGTGGAAACTGCGCAGGGCGCGTTTATCCTGTCGGACCAGTTCAGTTAAAACACCCATCTGTGACGGGGTGGTACGAATATCCCAGGGAGTGCCTCGAAGAAAATCATAGTTGAAGGTTGGCATGATCAACGTGCCTTCAGGTCCGAGCAGTTCAAGCAGGGCGTCAATGACAGTCTGCGGACCGCCTTCCACACCGCCGGGTGTGTGGCTTAATGTCGAATATGCGCTATGCACAAAAATTGTGTCGCCCTCACAAATACCAAGTGCGCGGAATTCATCAACTAAAAAGGATTTTGTGATCAATGCTGTCTCCCTGTTCCAAGAATAACTGGTCTATTGTACCAAAAGCACGTTCATTCAGTATATTATTCAGGCTGGAACATATAACCCGTCAATAATCCCACCACGTAATCCGGACGGTCCATGGCGCGCGCCTTTGCGGCAGCCTTCTCGTGATCGTAAGGCACCAAGATGATCTCGGCCTTCCAGCCATCTTCGTGTTTTTCAATAATGGCATAACGCGCATGCGGCGAACCGTTTTCCACGACAAAATAGCCCTGTGAATCGTCATCATACGCGGGCAGCCCCACGCTGCCGGGATTAATAATAGTGGGGCCGTCATCAAGGCAGATCACACGCGGGGTATGCGAATGTCCGCATAAAACAACCGGCAGTTTGACACCATCCAGGCGTGACTTGATCTCGGAAGGAGCCGAAAGCCTTATACGGCCGTCTTCGATATTCTCCAGCAGATAGGTTTTATCATAAGAAGGAGAACCGTGGCAAAGCAGGAAAGTGTCATCAATTTTTAATGTGGCCGGCAAGGATGCCAGCCAATCAAGATGCTGCTTGTCAATACAGGCGTATGCCTGTGCGTCCGATTTGGCCAGGTCCTCCGGCGCGCGTTCCACCAGGCAGCGGTCATGGTTGCCGCGGATAAAGGTCCAGTTTTGCTGCATGAGGAATTCAATCGTCTCGCGAGGCCATAAAGGCCCCGAGATCAAATCCCCCAGGCAGAAGACACGATCCACATTCCTGGATTGCATGTCTGTGAGTACTTTTTCAATAGCAGGCATATTGCCATGCAAGTCGGAGAGGACGGCAATTCTGGTCATGATTGAACCTCTATGCAACTGAATATGAAAATGAAAGCGATTTTGACCGCTCTACTGAAAAACCAAAGAGTTGGCAAAAATATGGATATTCAACACCAATTGCGCCACACCTAAACCGGCTATCAGAACATTCAATGCCACATGTGAAAGCGCCAGCAGTTTGTTTGAACCATGACGTTCAAGACGTTCGCGCAATAATTCCGGCAAGGTGAGTGCACTGCCATATAAAGGAATGAGAAATGGAAGCAAGTACCACGGAGATTTTACCTTTACGGTCCCGATCATGTAAACACCGATCACCAGCAGCCACCCCAGAAGCGCAAGATTGAAATGTCGTCTTTCTCTGCTGAAAACACCTGCCAGGCTGGAAACGGCCAAAAAGATCAGGGTCAGCTTCGATCCGTAGGTGGGAGCCATGAAAGGCCACCAGGCCTGCAAACCAACCCGGTAAATCCCTTCAGGATCGGGCTCGTTGATACCCTGCGATAGAACGCTCTGGCGATGGGCAAATGTATGCGCCGCCGCGCCAAACTCACCGGGACTGAACAGGTACGGATTGGAAACCATGATCGCGCCGAGCATTACGATAATAAACAGTATGCCAGAAACGAGAGCTTTGCGAGGAGTCAGAACCTTTTTCTTCAATCCATATATCAACAGAACTGCAATCGCCAGAAAGAAGAAGACCCCAAACAGCCGTGTTGCAATGGACGCGCCGCAAGCCATAGCGGCAAAGTAGAAATTGGGGCCGAAACTCAGTTGGTCACGATCAAGGTAGTAGAGGGCCAACACCACAAAGAACAGGTTCACTCCATCAGGATGCCAGAACAATCCACTGATGCCGATTACTCCGGGCAGCGTGAGCAGCACCAGATTAAAACCGAGCGAAACCCAAAGATTCTTGAATCGGGTTACCAACCATGTAATGAGAAAACAAGACAGCAAAACCGGTAATACATTGGCAAACTGTCTCATCAGGAGCATGTTTAACTGCAGGTGGTCCGCGAAGCCCTCGCCAACAATCCACTTTACAGGCAGCAGCACGAAGGCTGACCAGCCATAAAAGGGGAACCCGTAGATGTAATCTCCGTAGACCAAAAAACGATAAAGCGACTGATGGAACCCCTCCCCGGCGGTGAGCATTTTAATCACATTCGGGTACATGATGGATTCGTCGAGATTGAGTACGCTCATAGATTCTGAATTGCGCAGGTTAAGTGGGATATATAAGGCAAAAATCAGTATCCCCAGCCCCAGCAAAACCCAGGTTGTGGTCTTTTGTGGTTTTGAAAGCGACTTCCAGGACGGGAAAAGCGCCGAGAACTTGAGCGGCTTGAAGTCTTCAGGAATATCAACAAGACGCAGAAAGCTGGTATAGGCAATCCAGGCTGTGAACGCCAGCCATGCTGAAACGGCCGCCAGCGCCTGCGGAATGAGGATAGAGAAATTGATAAAGGCAATGCTGCAAAACAATGCCAGTCCAAAAAGAGTATGCCGGATCAAGCGGTATTTTTCGGGATTTGTAAAGAAGGCACCCGTTTTCTTATAGATTGGTGAAGAGAATTGCGTTTTGTTGGCAGTTATCAGAAGTACACCGACAAGTAGCAAACCAACAATTTGCAATGCAAAGAGCGCCAACCTTATTTTAGACAAGCCCATCCAGAAAGCTGAATCCGCTTCGGACGGCCTGACCAACGTAAGCGGTGTTGTAAGCAGTCCTGCGATCAGGATGGCCCATAAAGCGTTGCGTAGTGTTCGAATTGCAGAAGATTTTTTCATGTTGCCAAAGAGTATAGCACAAGAAAACAGCCTGCTTATTCTTCCGCCGGGCAGCTCTTGAGCAGTTCAAAACTGTTTGTCTTTTGATCCAGCGTCTTGTAGATGTCACCCTGAAACAAATCCAAATCCATACCAAACCAGCGGTTGAAAATGGATGGAAAGATGTTGATTGATGTAAAGCATTCCCTGCTTTCGATGCTGTTACGGGGATCGTAGATGGCAAAGAGAATGGCATTTTGATCCTTACCGGGATAACCGTGGTCACCAAGCAGGATAATGATCGAATTCGGTTCCTTCTCAAGAATGGCAGCCAGCTGCGGAAGAATTTGTTTGTTGGCGAATTGAATTGTCTCAAGGTAGCTTTGTTTCATGTTTTCCGCGGTGAAATCAGATAAATAAGAACCTTGATCAGAAGCGCGGATCATTGAGCCATCCGCGTGGAATAGGAACGGCGTATGAGTGATCGTGCTGTGGGCGTAGACGAACATGGGCGATCCATCATGCGGAACCTCGGAAAGATGGTTCATTAAATAAAGCTGTTCGGCATATTTTTCGTCTCCCATCCTGCCAAACCAAAATCCAAGTTTATCCAAAAAATTGGGATCATAAGAAAGAATGGTACTGAAGATCGACCCCCGGATCACCAGATATTCAAACTGGTTGATTCCGCTGACGAGAAAATTGCTTTTTACCGGTTCCAACAAATAATCGGCGTCCCGCCACAGCAGCCAGGGGAAGTCACTTGAAAAGGCAGTGAAGTGATAGCCATATCCCGACAGGATCTTTCTGACATTATTATTGATGGCTTTATCAATAAGCACCCGATGCGTGGGATCATAAATCTCTGGATCAATGAAATTCTGCGCATAATCCATATTCAAAATGGTGCTCAATGAATACACAGTACCGTCAAAGTTACTGTAGCTGTCGTTAATTACCACAAAGCCCATATCTCTCAGCGAATTGAGGAAATCAGCATTATCAAACTGGAAGTCTTCACGCAATACCGGTTCGCTGGTATAGGCATCCAACACGATAAAATAGATATCGGGCAGCGCATCCTGTTCTGTCAAGGAACCAAATGCCACGTTTTCTTCTGTGGCAGCCCTGACGTTCATCCATGACCGAATGAGAATTATGGCAAATCCGGCAATCAACAACGCGAGAAATGCAACAGAAGAGAAAATCAGGAACTCATGCAGTTTCTTACCTATACCAGGCTTTTTAATTACCAGAACCAACAATCCAAAAAGAATCAGAACCATTATGAGTTCCAGCCCCATGGTCAGATCTTGTGGATTCCCGAAGGTGATCTTGGCAGCGAAGTAAGTGTTCATACTGCCAAAGGTGGTGAAGACTAACATCATCGCGGAGGTCAGTATGCCCGCGACTTCACTTTGACGGAACAATAGCTTGTTAATAAGATAAACGAGAATGGTGAAAACCGTGATAACGATCAACGTGCGTAAAACGGAAAGGAAATTAACCTCAAAAACGTTCCTCTGATATAAATACAGGCTTGATGCGAGGGAAAAAATGAATGGATACAGAATAATAGGATTCTTCTTCATATCACCAATAAGATCAACTTTGAACGAATAATAAATTCACCAGTCAAGCCTATTGTAACACTCGCCTAGATCGAGCGAAAAAATGGTTCTTCTTGTTCTTTTTTAGGCTTGGATCAAATCTGGCATATGGATGGTTGATTTTGCCACATAAAAGGATGTAGAATCTACTTACATGGTAAATGATTCTTATTGTTGTGATGGAATTAAACGATTAGAACCATGAAATTGGGGCGGTATAAATGAAACCGTTTCAAGTTATCTACAATGAAACTGAGGGGATTATTGAATCTCGTATACGCTGTCCGTTTGACTGGCATTTCATTGAAACAATTGCGCCCGAGATCGGAAAATTCGTTCTTGCAAAGGATTGCGAATTGCTATTCCTTGATTTCCGACGCTCAACCGTGAATATGTCCACTGTGAAGATTTATGAAACCCCCAAAAAGATCGCCTTTGAATTTTGTAAATTGGGGATTGACGCGTGGAAATTGAAACGGGCGCTGTTGATCAATCCGGGGCAAAAGGATTTTGACTTTTTAAAAAATGTGACCACCAACAGTGCGCAAATACTGGAACTTTTCACAGACGAGGAAAACGCCAAGAGGTGGCTGACCTCCCGAGTGTAGATCAACCATATCACTGGTATTTGTAGAGTCTCCAGGTACTTTCGGTTACTTCATCAGGTATCTCCTGTTGGAGGATATATCCGGGCACGACAACGACAGTCTGTCCGTTGTCGGAATGAACAACAAGATATTCGATCTGATTGTCCTGCAGCCATGCTTCATCGTGCAGGAAATCTGTATTTGTGATGGGGAAAAGTTTATATTCAAAATTCCGTCCGAAATATGGATATTCCCAATCGCCCACAAGCAGGGAAAGCCCAATATGAGCGTTCGGCGGAACCTCCGCGTAGATCTGTGAAAAGACCGTATATTGGCTGTGTGAAGAATAAGTCAGTCTCTGCAGATCATTGAGCGCGTAAAGGTCGGCTTTGGCCGGCAGCCCCGGTGTGATGACGTTGCTGAAATAACAAACGTATTTCAACACGAAATTCCTGTCGCAGGCATAGGCCGGATTCTGAAAAGTGCGTTTTATGGTAGCCTGAGTCAGCAGAGGTTTTGCATCGTTTATGATAACGGATCCAATGAGTACCATCACGGCCAGTATGGTGATCAGGGAGGCATAGATATCATGAAACACCTTGCGATCCAGCAAAAAGATCACCAGCGGCATTGTGAGTGCAATCCCCGGGTTGATATATCTCCCTTGATATGGGTCCCAGCCCGGACGGAGCAAGCTGATACTTAGCAGCATACAAATCGGCACTAGTAATAACAATGCGATCTTTGGATCTTTTTTCTTAATAGCCTTGACGATCCCCACGATAAAGGCTGGCACAAGCAGCAAAAAGCTGACCGGACCGAACCAGGAATAATCCTCATTGATCCCGGGCGGCGTGGCGAGGTCGAAAGGTTTACCTGCATCTTTAAGATAATCTGAGCCGGTATCGAAAACTCCCGGCAGCCGTGAAGCCGCCGCAATCTTCAGATTCTGAAACGGCGCATATATGGTCTCAGTCAAGCCATCGAGACTGAAGAACTGGTACACGAAGCGCCCGAAATTGACGCCGGTTTTTTGAAAAATGCTGGGATTGGCAAGGCCGGATTCCGATTCGACGAATTCGGCGGGGCCGAGCGGGTTGTGGAAATTGACGGTATTGTTGATGTAGGCATAAGAACTGAACACGGCGAAACATGCTAGACTGGCTGCCCCAAAATGGATCAACCGGCGTATCTTCATTTTTCTGACAAAAAGTAAAAGGACAAGGAAGACAGCAAAGCCGGTAAAGAAATAAAAGGCCGTTGGCTTGACGCCGATGGCGATGGCAAACCCGCTCGCACACAATAGTAAATCCACTTTAGTCTTAAAAGATGCACGATACCAGCGCAGGAAGAAATAGGTGCCGATTACAAGGAAGCAGGTGATCACCATATCGTCCTGGGTGGTGCTTGCCTGCAAAACGACCTGCGGGAAGGTCAGGTAAAAGAGCGCCGGCAGAGCGGATTGAAAACGGTCCCCGCCGATCTCGCGGCCGATGCCATAGATGCCCAACGCGGTAAAGAGGACGGAGAAGAACTGCAGGAAGGCGGCGAATTTATCCGTGCCATGCAGCAGGATCGACCAAAGTACGACAATCTGTGCGTTATATGGATAGATCACCTGGCGTTCAATGAGGCTGTCCCAGGGGGCGAAGGAACCGTGCTGCAGCCAGTAGCCCACCCTGACCAGGTGCACCAACATGCTGTCGATGTTATTAGGCGGCACTGCCAGTATGAGATAGACAACGATGCCGTATCCGGCCGCCAGGAACAATCCCAAGACGATCAGGATGATCTTGCGGAGCAGTGACAGTGAACGCCAGTCCGGCTTGGTAAATTCAGGAGCGAACAGGCTCGGGCAGCCGCGAAGGAACCAGAAACCCCACACGATCAGGAACAGGAATGCCTGCACGATGAACCATGCGCCAACACTGTTAAGCCGCTGCAGCAGTCCCAGAACGCTGCCGGTCAGAATGATCTCGCCGACGAAGACCACAAAAAAGGCACACAGCCAGGCGGGCAATCTTTTAATGCGCGTCAGTGCAATAACGGGGATTGTCGATAGGACGTAGAGCAGCACAGAAAGTGATAAGAGCATGGATCAATCCTGAAGGAAGATACGCCACATGGGGGGGTGCCAGGTGGAAACAACATCTTCTATTTTATATCAGATTCGCAGCCGATAACATTCAAGAACGTACAAGCAGGAAAAATTGTTTGGAAAGATTTGCTGTTTAATACCATTCAAGGTGTTTCATATTTGATCAATCTGTAAACTGAAAGCTCTCCAGAATTTGATCGAAAGTTGCGTTATTGGTCTCATAAGATCCCTCTGAACAGTGGAAAGATAACACGTAGATCATCCCGTCCTTCTCCAACCAGATGTCGCGGAATTTCCACCAGGGTTCGCCCCAGGGACGTTCATAAGTGATCTCGAAACCGGAGTATTGGCCCAATTCAAGCGACTGCCGCGATTCGTCCCTGATCTCGGGTAGCGGGTCTTCATAGATCTCGGTAAAACGCGACTCGAGGGTTTGGCCCTCTTCCAAAGGCGAGGATGCCACCGCAAAGAAAATGTTGCCTTTTCCTTGTTTCGGGGGGTATTGGATCATGACAAGTTCCTGCACTCCAAGGCCGTAGTATTCCTGACCGCTTACGGCTTTATCGCCCCAGACTTCCTGCATGGATTCCCACCCCGCCGGGATGGTGAAGGTGAACCCCTCGGCGTCGTAGGTTCGCGCCTTGGAGGTCTTTCCTCCACAGGCCAGTGTCAGGAACAGCAAACATATAATAAGAGCCGTAACTCGCCGAGTTTTGGTCATTTCACACCTCGTCTGAAAGTGGATTGATCCGTTTCCAAATTGCGGGGAGTGATGAGGTATTTCTACTTAGAATTATTGCACGAAGTAAGTGGTTTCTACATGTGAAATTGAGTGGTGAATATAAATCTTTTACTGAACAAAACCGGCAAAAATAATTGATGTGACTACAATAAAAATAATGGCACCTGCCAATATCAATCGGGTTTTCTTCTGTTTCGGAGTAACAGCAGGTGGCATTTTTTGCCGCAGGCTGTCAATGGATTCAGTATTTCCAGCAAGTTCAAGCGCTGTCAGGTCCTTGATCGCTTTGAGACTTCCTGAGATCATAACGATTGCGAAAATGTGAAAACCAAACCCCAAATAATCCTGGAACGCGATTGTCAGCAATGCATCTAGCGAATAAAAAACAATACCAACGATAATTGCCCAAGTTTTTCGTTTTCTTCCCAATATCCCCAGAAAAATGAAAACTCCGGCGAATAATAAATCGATAACGAATTGAATTATGATTACTATTAAACTAACGCCGCCCATTTCATTCGCAACTGCCGACATGAATCCATCTACTACCTGGGTTGCTCCCAAGCCAAGCACGAAAGTAATTTCGGCTCCTGTAAGGTAAAGAATCGTGTTGAGAATTGAAAGCCCTGCAATCCAAAAAAACCAACCGGCACTATTTTTTATCTTGGTGTCCAATGTAAGTTTTTTCTGAATTTCCACTAGTTGTAACTGGTCAGTTGAAACAGGTATCTGGTTTTCCATGTTTAATACAATGTCTCCCTTATGGAATTTTTTATGATTTACTAAATAATTTTCCTGGTACTTTTCAAATGCATCCCCGAAATAAAAGCAAACGATAAAAATGATCGTACAAGAAAGTGGACCCGGCTGGGATCGAATGAAATCCCCCCTGCGGGGACCAGCGACCAATAATGAAGATTGCGGATTAAGGTGGACCCGGCTGGGATCGAACCAGCGACCAAGCGGTCTAAGATATTATAGCGATTATTCACCCAAAAATCACCTGTTTTAAGAAACTTTTTTCGTCATTTGAAGTAGAATATTTGTATTGATCACGGAACATGTGTTCCCATTCTGACAGGTGGGTTGTTCCATGAGATGAGGCCAAGGACAGAGTGGATTATCCGCTTTGAGTTTTGTTATTTGCCAATGGTCTCATCTGAGGCCATTGTTTTTATTTAAGGTGAGGAATGAGCGGACCAACATTGAAAATTGCACGGGGGAACGTTATGCGGCTGCAACGACTGATGCACATGAGATATAAACCAACCGAGATCGCCAGAGAGTTAGACCTCTCAACAGATACCATCTATCGATCCTACCTTCCGGCAGGCGCTCCCTGCGAAGTCGATCAAAAGGGAAACACCTGGATCATCGGAGACGTGTTTGCTGGGTGGGTGGTGGATTATATCAAGACTCACCGCCAGCGAGGACCTAAAAACTCCATGGGGAAGAATGAGGGTTACTGTGTCGGGTGCAATAAAGTGGTTTTGCTGGTCAATCCTAAAGTAGAAAAACCGAACGCGCGCGGCGTTGCCAATTTGACCGGCAAGTGCCCGATCTGCGGTCGGAAGGTGAACCGTTTCTGCAAGGCAGAAGAATGGAAGGGATAGATGATAAACCGCGACAATTATCTGGATGTGCAGAAATATATCGATTTTCTGAAATCGGTGAACCAGTGTGAAGACCGGACCATAGCCACGTATTGGCCACGCTTCAAACATCTCATAGAATGGGCTGATGGGACACGATTTACTGCAGCGATGAAGATCCGGCCGTCGTTTCCGACGTATCTCGCCGGGCTCAAGGATGAAAACGGCGCTCCCAGAATTGGAACCTCGCATTTTGCGGCGTGCTGTAAAACATCCAAGGCTTTCTTCAAATGGGCGAGAGAAGAGTACCCCAGGGTGTACAAAGACATTGATCCGAACTGGATCAAATCGATCAGGCCGCCAAAAGCTCGCAGCGAACAAGCTGAAGTGAAGAAAAGGGAGATTTACACCCTCGAGGAAACGATACGACTTGTAACCTTCCCGGTAAATACGATGATGTTGAGGCGGATGCAGGCTGCGTGCGCTTTCCTCTTTCTATCTGGGATGCGTATCGGGGCTTTTGTTTCAATGCCGATCAACTGCGTGGATCTGGATAACCTGATGGTCCACCAGCTGCCATCAAGGGGAGTGTTGACCAAGAACCACAAAGCAGACAATACCACCTTGTTAAACATCCCGGAGTTACTGGCAGTTGTGCGGGATTGGGATTCATTCATCAGATCACGGGTGCCAGATCACATCCTTTGGTATGTGCCGCTTACCCACGACCTGCAGCCGGCATCAGTCAACCCGACCAAGGAAAGGATCAAGACGAGGCATGATGACTTCAGGGGCGATCTTCGTACGCTTTGCGAGACTGCCGGCATGACCTATAAGAGTCCCCATAAATTCAGGCACGGACATGCAGTCTATGGGTTGAAACGAGCCAGGAATATGGGAGAGATGAAGGCGGTTTCTCAGAACCTGATGCATGCGACCGTTGGGATCACAGATGGAATTTACGGCAACCTGGTGGGAGATGACGTTCATCAGGTGATCACATCTCTTTCAGAGGTCAAGCCGGCCAGCGGATCACAGCAAGAAGCTCTGCAGCAGGCTATTGAGCTTCTTCAAAGGATGGCCAGCCAGCAAAACTTGAATCAGTCACACCACCCGGAGACTGCATCGCCAGTAGTTTAATAAAGTAGAGAACATGCCCCCACAAGATCAGTCATGGACGCTTAGTTTATTCTCTTGAACAAGCCGAAATATTGAACAACTTAAGCAATTTCACAAAATTTAATGCACTCGACAGTGGGGATTTCAGAATGCATATACGGTAACCTGGTCTCTAATGATGTTCATGAGGTAACCTTCACGTTAGCAACTAAAAAAGTCACAAACTATCAGAATCAAGAATTTAACTATTATTAATTAAGAATGTAGTGGTATGCTTTTATAAATGAATGGTTTAAGGAAAAAACTGATCAATATATCATTTGGAAATACTATGTTTTATGTAAGTCGTCAATAAGCTTTATTACTTTTTCCCCAAACTCAATTGGACTCTGCCAAGAAGTAAAATCGCCAATGTGTCTCTGCAGACGAATTTTTTCAGACCAATTGTCATAATAGTCGAAAACTGAATCATCAATAAAGATTGGAAATAGTTTTTGTACACCAAATTTTTTCTCTTCTTCAATAGCTTTTTCCACTTCGTCTTCTACCCATTCACTCTCCAGTGCGTTTTTTGAAAGAATTATTAGTAATTTATCATGTACTCGAATTTGCTCACCAATTGTTTTTCTTAAATGCGAACCAATTTCCATGTCTTGAGGTGAAAACCAACATGATATCTTTCTAATTCGAAGTTCATCATACAATTTTTGAGCAAAAATCATATCTTTACTTGAAAAACAAATAAAAACTGAATAATATTGAATTGGTTTTCCATAATAATATTCAAATATTTTATAGAGTACGGAATTTACTTGTTCTGTTGTCAAATTCAACATTTTAAGTTTTTGATATTCAATATCAATATCATTAAAATTACAACCCCATAAAAAACTATTTGGAAAAGTCATGCTGTTTTCTTTTATTGAAATGTTATCAATATAACAAGAACTAAGAAAATAAATATTGTCTAATCCAGTTAAATCCCTCATTTCAGTATAAAGGAAAAAAATATCGCCAAAATTACTACGAGAAAAATCAGAGTTGATTAATCTACATTTCTTAAATTTTACATTACCAAGATAACAATTACGAAATGAAGATTGTGATACTAAAGAAAATAGAAAATCGCTACTCGATATTTGAGCGCTTGAGAAATCAACCATCTCAAATATTGCTCTAGTAAAACTTGATTTTTGAATTTTTGTATGGAAAAATATAGTATGACTACAGGTTACTTCAAAAAGTGTAGTATCAAGAAATTCTGTATTGGAAAAATTGGTGTTATCAAATGCTGAATTTATAAATAGGCAATCGGTAAATATCGATTTACTGAAGTTTGAAGAATTAAATAACGCTGGACCGAATTTATATCCTTCAAACTTTTTTTTACTTAAATCAGTATAGGTAAGATCAGGCATAATTCTCGGATTATTAGCTCTCCATTGATTCCAATTATCAGCTCCAGATAACAGCATTTCAACATGAAAAGGATCAGCCATTATTACTCCTGATATAGATATAATTCATTCAAATTAAATTTTTAGGTCGGAAAGTAATTTTTTTATCGCTTTATTAAGCTCATCTGGATTTTTCCAGTTCGAAAAATCTCCAATATGACGTTTTAACTTTATAGTTTCAGCCCAACTATCTACTGAGTTGTCAACTGCATTATCCAACCTTATCGGAAAAAGTTTTAATTTTTTAGATCGTTTTTCTTCTTCGATTGCCTTTTCAACCTCATCTTCTACCCAAACACTGTTTATTGAATGTTCAGAAATTACTAAAATTATTTTTTCCTTAATTCTTATTTGTTCTCCAATTGTTTTTCTTATTGGTGAGCCAATTTTTTGGTCCTCAGGGGCAAACCAACATGTAATTCCATTTTTCTGTAACCTATCGTATAGTAATTTCGCAAATTCGATATCTTGGCTACTATGGCTAATGAAACATGAATAGTACATAATTGGATTCCCAATTCGAATATTGATGACGCTGTAAGCAATTTCTGTTATTTCATTAGGAGTCAAATCAAGGTTTATTATTTTACACATTTCGGATTCCAAGTCTGATAATCCGCATCGACGTGAGAACTCCTTAGGTATTCTTCCATCGCAGTTTTTTATCGTTAAAAAATCCAAATGACAAGGTGAAAAGAAGTATACATTTCGTAAAGACTCAATATTAGTGAATGAAACATCGAGAAACGAAATAAAACCAATTTGTATATCTGCGAACAATCTTGCATCTATTGTTGATCTATAAAATTCGGATTGACTTAAGGTTATACCTAGCAAACCAGAATTATTAATTTGAATTCTGGAAAATTTACTTTCTTCAATTCTTGACGAACTAAAAATTGAGTATTCTAGTTTCAATCCAAAAAATTTACAGTTCGTCATATTTGATTTATATGTTTTATTGCTTCTTATTAGGACATCAGAAAAAGTACAATTTACAAGTTCAGTATTTTTAAAAAGTGATTGCTCCATAGTAGCTTCTGAAAATCTGCAAGTATTTATTTCCACTTTATCAATAATTAGATTGAAGAAAGAAATTGAAAAAAAAATTAATCTGTCTAGTTGAGAATAAAGAAAGTTACAATTTGTCAGATTGCATGAAAAAAAGTTTGTGTCAAATATTTTCGAGTAGAAAAAGAACGAGTTTATTACATCAGCCTCAGCAAAAAAGCAGTTTGATATTTGAGAAAATGAAAATTTTACATTACTTAATGAAGCCTGGCTGAAATTAATTTTCTGTAACTCTGAATCCTGAAACTTGGAATTATCAAGTATTGTTTTTGAGAGATCGTATCCTATTAATTTACTTTTTCGGATAAATATACCACTTAGATCTGGAATAACCTCTGGTTCACTATGTCGCCAATCATTCCAAAAAACACTGCCTTTTAAAAAGCAACGAAAATGTTCCAAATTGCACAATTCAATACTCTCCCCAAAAAAGGTGTTTTTTTAACTTGAAGGAATAACATTCTCGCGCAATATAAATGAATTATTACTTTTTTTATTGACAATTCATTTACTTTTTATTTATTAGTACAAAGATCATGATTCGATGATAAAAAGAGAAATAAGAATAAAAATAAATACCCTTTACAACAAAATTCCAATTATTATAAAACCTCACAATCGCAAATTGGTTGTGGTGAATTACTCACAAAAAGTATAATTCAATGCATTCCTTCGTCACATAAAAAACCTCGATAACAATTTTTATTGCCCGGTTCGGACACGTCTGTGCCCTACCGGGCAGTTTGCTTCGCCCAGGGGGCTAGGGAGTTTCAGCGATCTGGGCAACCCAATAGCATTTTTATAATGTTTGTGCGCAAACATTTTTAATCGCAAGATTCGAAAAAATCTTTATCATATTAAAAATAAAGCATTGGCTTTTCTTTTCTTAAATATTCCATTTGTATAAGTAGAACTTCTTTTGCTGTTTGTGTTTTTTCGGAATTTTTACTAAGGCTATGCATTCTCGCTATTTTGTAGGCCATTCGAAGCTCATTTTGTGAAGATCTAGGCCCCCCTTCTGGGATATGCTCCAATTCTTCCTCAATAATTTGATTCATATGTTCAAGAGTTAATCTAGGCATTAATCCTCCTTCTCATCTTTCACACCCAATGCCATCATGATCACCATCGAATCGGTGCGGATCTGAACCGACCACGCGGAAATTCTTATACGGGATCTCAGGACAATCAAGATCTGGCGGCGGCGTAGGGATGCATACATCCGGATAGAATGGATCACAATTGCCACCTGATGATGCAGATTTCTCAGCCGGCGGTTCATTGGCCTCTACAACTATGACAACAATTATGGGTTGTGGTGCTTCAATTTGCACCCACATGCACACATCTACATTGTTTGCCTCAATCAACTCGGGTACCTACATTTCTAATCGCAGTGTTAGTTAAGAAGCTTATTTTTCATTATTCTTAATATAAAGTTATTATTCCCACAACTCCTCAATTTCAGAATTTTTTATCAACTTTCGTAGTTCAATTACTTTATTAATTTGAGTTGAATAAATTTGATAAGCTTTAGAATATTCCTCATGAGAAATTATTCGGGGTAATTTTAAGATACCTCGATATTCATAATTGCCTGATTTGCCTTTTTGCCAATAAATCGTTGTGCTCAACTCGTCCTTCATTAAACCAAATTGTGAAAGGAAATTACCAAGGTGATTAGATACTTTTTCAAAACAATGATTTAAATATGAATCTAGTGGATCATAATTTCTAATGGACGTAATATGTTCTGAATAATGAGGGTAGCGATTATAATCAGCAAACTCAACTTCTAATAATTCAGGTATTTTGTCTTGAAGCGTTTTTAAACTCGCTTTTATCTCTGATATTTTTTCTTTGCCCAAGGATTGTGCAAAATCATAATGCTCTTTTAATAAATTCACTATTTCACTTTCCATCCATTCACTAATAATTGATATTAATTGTTCTTTGTAGGTTTCTATCAACCTATTTAAAATCTCTCTAGTTAAATCAATCTCATTTTCGAGATCAGCCAATTGGTTTTTATAATCTTCACTTTTCATGAACATTCATCCTATTATCCGATTTTTTTCACACAACTACTACTGCAATATAAAAGAATTTGATCTAATACAATTCATCTTTCCTTCATCCAATAAGTTAGCGCGTAAATATTACCCTTTTGATGACTCCGGATCGTTCCCGTGGCTATCTCTTTGTTGAATTTGACCGTCTTTTCCATGGATGAAAAGTTCAGATTCTTGATTGGTACTAATCTTCCGTGCAATGTCGACAGCATCTTGTTTTTTATCAGTATGTTTTATTGATTTTTCACCTCCGCCCTTCTTGATGTCCCAACCTCCCCGATCCTTATTCGGAACCACATGATGAGATTTTGCTGGCATTTTTCCTCCTCCTAATTCTTGGCTTTACGCCAACCATTGGACACGGCCTCGGCCTCAGTGCAGAACCACCGCTCTCCCTTTTCAGGGGAAATCTTGGTCACATCGTACGATCCTCCACCTGGCACGTGGTAAATCTTCTCGCCGCTCGAGCTGATATTTCCTTTGATCACACAGCCCTCCGGCGGTGATGTACACCCATTCGGACAACTCGCGGCAGCTGCCACAACCCCACCCTCAGTTGGCGCTCCTGGTGTATTCGTCGGAGCAACGTACGGTTTCGGCGTTGGAGTGGGCACCCACATACCCACCTGGTTGGATCTGGCGGTCTGTTCTGCTGCAGCAAAGACCTGATCACAGGACGTATCAGGCGGCCAGGACCCGGAACTCGCCCAGCCGGAACGGACTAACTCATAATTCACAAAGGTGTCACCGACAAAGACATAACGCAGCAACCGGTCGTACCGATCGGTCTCGGAGACGTCTTTGACCAGGGTGACCGTTTGACCGTCTACCAGCGAAGCTGTGGCGTTCGTCGCCTGGGATGCCCACGCAGCACCGACTTCCGGGGAATCGATGCCGATGTACCTCAACTTATAATCCTGGCCATCAATGTTGACCGTGATCGTGTCGCCATCTGTGATCCCCACCACTTTGGCCTCCACCCTCTCGTTCTCAGCAGGCACACAATCAACCCCGGCCGCTGCCGGCAGTGTAATGGTTGGTGTCACTGGAATGGTCGGTGAAGTATCGACGGTTGATGTTGTGAGATCAGTTGGTGTCTTGGTGATCAAAACCGTTGGTGTGAGTGACGGGAGCGCATTTGTCGCGGTAGCTGTTGCCTGGGTGGAATTGTTGGCAGCCGAAACTGAGATACCGCAAAGCGAGACAATCAGCAGAACGAGTGCCCCCACCACACCGGCTTTTACTTTCTTAGTTCCGAAGTCATGGCCGCCTGCAATAAGCTTCTTATCAACCCAGGCAGATAAAGAATTTACCCAGATCGGAATATTTTTCCAGAGATATTTAATTGAGCGCCACAAAAGAATGAAAAACCATTTGTAGAGCCAGATCACCCAGCCAATGGTCACCCAGTAAAGTGCACGGCCGCAGCCTTTACCCGAGGATGAACCTGACGAAAGGACAACCCCTGAATTCTTCCCTGTTCGAACCCGATAATACCCCCGGACTGGCATTCTTACCCCATTTCTATTCTGTTAATGGCGATTTCTCAATTTGCATATTATCAATCAATTTTTTTATAGCTTTTTCAAATATTTCTTGATTTTGCCAATTCGAAAAATTACCGATATGTCTTGTTAACCTTATTTTTTCTGCCCAATCATCCTTTGAATCAAGAACAGTATCATCAAGCCTGATTGGAAATAACTTTTTTGACTCTGAATTCTTTTCTTCTTCAATGGCTTTTTCAACTTCATCACCAACCCAAGCACTGCTAATTGAATTCTCTGATAGTATTATTAATAATTTGTCTTTAAGTCGAATTTGTTCACCAATTCTCATTCGAAGAACATCACCGATTTTTAAATCTTCAGGGGCATACCAACAACTAATCCCGTGACTTATCATTTCTTGATGAAGTTTTTCAACAAATTCAATGTCTTTATTTGAGTAACTGATAAAGCAGGAATAATATTTAATAGGTTCTCCTGTACGCATGTGTATTAATTTATATCCAATTTCAATAATTTGATCGTTATCCAAATCAGGTTTACAAAATTCCAAAAATTTTGTATCTAAATTAGTAAATCCACAACCCATATAGAAAGAAGTTGGAAGCTCAATATTAATCATTTTTTACGTCAATAAATCAAAATTACAACGATGTAGAAATCTAATCGTGCTTAGATTATGGATTCTGGAAATATCGCAATTTTGAAAAAGTATTCCTCCCCAATAAGCTTCGCGAAAAGTTGTGTCTGAAAAATCGACGTTGTAGACCGGACAATCTATTATTGAGGAATTGTCAAAATCTGAATATCGGATCTTTGAATCTCGTATAAAAGTGTTTATTAAATTCGTATTAAACATATCAGATTTATATAAATTACAATAACGAAAATGTGAAAAAAAAATATTAGTCATATGAAATTTGGCATAAGTAAGATCACAATAAAAATAATGGGCTAACATCAAATCAGATCGTTCAAAATCGGTATTATAAAAATCACATTCTACGAAAGTAACATTATTAAAAACACAATCACAAAAAATTGATCGTGAAAATGATGTGTTAGTAAATTCATAATTATTAAGTATCTCTTTATAAATACTTATGTTGGATAAATCAAATGTCTCACCCTTATGATTAAGACAATACTCTTTCCATTTTTTCGATCCTTTTTCAAATGCTGAAAGATGTTCGGGGTTTGCCATTTTTTTTACCTATTAAATTGTGAAATTCTAGAATCAATACATAACATCAATAATATTGATATATCTCGGGAAAAAATACTTCAAATAATAAAAGATGTCCTGAATTCCCACTTGTAATTATAGAACAAATTACCTATAATAAACGTGCCGATGAACAATATAAGGAAACTGAATGGCCTCAAAAACTCAATGCTCGGTTGCCTGGTACTTACCCAAATGCTTTTCTAAAATGAGTCTGATCTTCTTAACATCTTCAGGGGAAGCTTCTTCTTTACCATTATTCAACCCTGATGATCTAAGCTCTTCTAATAGTGATTTTACATCAGATGCCAAATCTGCGGGTAACCCAGCAAGCAATTCATCTTCTGATGGTCTTGGAATGCCAAGAACATCATAGACTTCAACGCCGTATTTTTGAACAAGAAGTCCATACTGTTTAGGATCAGGTCTTTCTTTTAATGTACCATTCCACCAATTAGACATAACCTGCGGGGAAACGCCAATATAACGTGAGAATGCGGCTAAAGACTCGCGCCGCTTACCTCGCCAATCAGCAAATTTCTCTTGGACCCAATTTTGAAATTCTAATGGATTAAATTCCATTGTTTGATTATAGCAAAATTGAATAATCATAAACAAACCTATTGACTTTTTGAAATCAGACTGTATAATATCAATTACATTTGATATTTCGAAAGTGCAATTGATGGAGTCTTATGGCTGATACCATAGTCAGAACCTTTTCTTTATTGGTCGAAACCGACAAAAAACTTGAGCAACTTACCAAGGATACATTTCGGCGAAATAAAGGCGATGTAATTGATTTTGCGGTTTCTGATCTTTGGAAAAAACTCCACCCACAGGAAGAGACTATGAGTTCTGCTGTCGAATCGCCTTGATCACGGATCATGGTTGTGTAAGTAGCATTTCGTTTTCATAGAACCACAATAGCACGAAGGATGAGGTTGTAGACATCCGGCGCAATCCGGGTGTATTTTGCACGCATTTTTACAAACCAGGCCGTAAGAGGCCAAATCCGGGTCTGACCGGACATATTCGGAGGAAAAATGTCAACCAAGCCAAAAGACATGGGCGAACTGCCCGAAACAAATATAAAGCCCAGAGATATGGGCAATATTGCGCAACACGTGCGCGACGACGGATCTCTTCTCATTTTGCAGGTGATCAGCGACCTCGAAAAAATAACCACAAACGAGGTGAATGACGAAGAGGGTGTCGAAAGGATCGCAGCACAGGCTGTGAGCGACCTGAATGTTTTTGTCAGGGCGCTCGAAAAAGTAGGTGCGAAGACCGCGCCGCATTATGAGCTTGAAGCCAGGCTCAGAAAATCTGGAGTAAGTCTCACGCCGGCAACGGTGTGACTTAGTGGAACAACCATCACAGAGCGAATCCGGCGCCCTATCGCCGGCCGAGCCCCCGGGCAGGACAAATATCCTCCCTGCCCTGCCCGGGTCAGATGGAAAAGGAGTAATCATGAATTGGACTGTTGCAAAAAAGACATTTTTCAGAGCGTTCATTGACGGCGACTTTGGCAATGTATTCAGGATCATCAACCTATCCATAAGGGCGCTGCGATGAGAGTCTTCCCTGAAACCCATAACTCAAGACGCTGTAATTGCGCCGACTGCAAGAAAGCCCTGGAAAAAGGAGAAGGCATCCAATATCAATACCCCATGTTCCACGGTAATGGTCAATTCTTTTACCTCTGCCCGGAAGATGATCAAAAGCGCGTCAATGCGCACAAGGAAGAGATCAACAACCTGAAAAAAGAAAGAGGAATAACCGGCAGCTTGATCCCCAAGAACATCATGGATGAATACAAGCGTCGAATGCAGGGCAGTCATGGAAATGACGCCAAGCGGAAAGATGCGCGCAACTTCGTATATACCACCACGGCAGCCAGGTTTGGAGCGCCCTGGTGGAACCTGAACAGAGAAATCATTTTGGACGAATTGGAAGTGGCCGAGCGCCTTATTACGGCACGCGATGATCCTGCGAACGAAGTGGGAGAACGGCAGGCGGGCTCGTAACACGCACTGCGCCTAAAAACGGCGCGCGATAATCCTGCGGACTGCGCCGTTCGCGGTCCCCCTGTCCCTCGTTTTCTCCAGCAGGGGTAAGAAACGGCAGTGTGGTCCACCGATATGGAACCCCTGCTCCTATGTAAGGCAATCCCTGACGGCTGTTACCAGGTTGAGACCACGTCAGACAAACGTACCGGACATTAACAGTTGAGACCCGTCAGATTTGCACACCGGAAAAGCATCCGGTGCAGAAATGCCCTCCAGGTTGTGACAGCAGCCTGGAGACTCTGGGCCGCGATAGGTCGACATGCCCCCCTCATGCCGGCGGATCAACACCGTTCGAACCGGTGAGGCCCACCTTGTTCAAATAAAAGAATCAAGAGGAAACCATGTACCAAAAAACTATCATCATCGGCAGACTTGGAAGAGATCCCGAAATGCGCTTCACGCCAAACGGCCAGGCTGTGACCAGCTTCTCGGTGGCCACCGACCGCCAATGGACAGGTGAAGGCGGCCAGCAGGTCAAAGAAACGCTGTGGTTCCAGGTGCGCGCCTGGGGAAAACTTGCAGAGACGTGCAACAACTATTTGCAAAAGGGCAAGCTGGTCATGATCGAAGGCCGCCTGACCGGCGCCCCCAAGACAGGCAGCCCGCGCCTCTGGAAAGGCCAGGACGACCTGGTGCACGCCACCTTTGAGATCAAAGCCGATACGGTCAAGTTCCTGAGCCCCAACAGCCAGGGAGATAAAGAGGTTGAGTATGTTGACGAAGATCCAACCGCAAACGACGCAGCCCTTGAAAAGCATCAAGGGTACGCAAACGACGCTAAAGACATCCCCTTCTGAGCCGGAACGCCAAAAAGACATCCAGCATATACTTCCGGGCTTGGAAGGAGCTCTCCCAGAAATCCCGCTACGGTGGGCGCTGGTCGAATTGGTGGGATACCAGCAGTTCGCGGGCATCATCTCAGATGAGACCGTGGACGGCAAACAATACGTGAAGCTGGAAGTGCCGGCAACAACGGTACACAAAGAGTTCGACTGCAAGTTTGGCATTGAATCCGTCCACAGGATCACCCCCATTACCCAACAACAAGCCGCAGAAATCATCAAACAGCGCGAAAGAGGCCGGTTCGCGCTGAATTTTGACCAACTTGTCGAAGAAGGCGCTTACTGCATCCCGGCCCGAAAAAAGGAAGCAACTCATGAATGAGCATCTGGACAAACTGATCAAAGAAAAACCGGTCGGGCTGGAACGGTCTGTCGGCAGGCTGATCTCGCAGCACGTAGGCCAGGCCAACGGGATCACTCGCGAGGGGATGCTGGCTGAACTGCACAAGCAATCTCATTTGAGCAAAGTAAAGGATCGGCACATGCGCATGGCCATCCAGAGCTATCGTGAACAGGGCGTGCGCATCTGCCATTCTGAACGCACCCACTTCGACAACGAAACCCGCAAGAAAGTTTCGATCTTTCTTTACTACCTTGCAGCCAACGAACAGGAATACCAGGAATTCAGAGCCCGGTATATGGAATACGCGACCACGATCTGGAGCATCACCGAAGCGATGGACAAACAACAAGCCGTCATAAATCAGGAGGGCGAGGTCAAACGACCAAGGCCCACTGAAGTGCAAGGCACCTTGCCCCTTACTTTTTAGCAGAAACACAAAGGAGAAATTGATGCAACCACAACAAATCCAACCACAACAAATCCCGCTTGAACTGATTGATCCGAACCCGTGGCAGACCAGGCAAAAGGAAGACCAGGCCCACGTGGAAGAGATCGCCCACTCGATCAAGGCCATGGGTATGATGCAAATCCCCTCGGCCAGGCGCGTGGGCGAACGTTTTGAACTGGCCTTCGGCCACACCCGCAAGGCAGCCTTCGACATGCTGAACGCACTGGGCATCTCGGACGAATACAAGTACATGCCGCTGATCATCGTCAATCTTTCAGATGAGCTGATGGCCGTGGCTGCCTTCGAAGAGAACGAGAAGCGGCGCGACCTCACCCCGGTTGAAAGAGCGCGGGCGGTGCAACGGATGCTGAACAGTTTCAACTGGACGCAGGAAGTGGTGGCCGAGAAGATCCACATCGACCGCAGCGGCGTCTCGAACATGCTGAGAATGCTGCGGCTGCCTGATGAAGTGTTGGAATCCATCGAACAGGGAATCCTGCCGGTGCGATCCGCGATGGCTTTACTTCCAATCTTTGAATTGAGCGCTGACGAAAAATATAAACTCGGTGAAAGATTCGGTGAGTCTTATTATGATTTCCTGACGGTTGCGAGGACCGGCGAGATCACCAGCGATGCGATCAGAGCCAGGGTTGATTTCTATATGAACTTCCTGCGTCCGGAGCAGTTGAAACTGGTGGACGTCGAAACGACGGAGATCAGACCGGAGGCGACCACCACAGACTACACAGCTTCGCCGACCGATCAAGACCTTAGTCCGATTCAAATCGATCCCGTTGTCACAGCCACGCAAACCTCCATTTCAGACTGGCCAGGCCAGAAGGAAGGAGCCGACCAAGATGGACGAGACAATCCTCAAGCAGCTGAAAGCAACCAGGTGGTTCAAGAAACTGACGCTGGATCTGGGCAGGGAGCTTTACCTGTACCGGATCAAACACCAGCGGGTACCCCTTCAGGGATGGATGTACAGCCCACGCCCGCGAATGAACCTGGCCCATCTGCAAACACTGAGGTTCAAAAGCCTGCAGCACCGGCCGCGCCGGCTGCAAAACCGGAAGAACCGCCAGACCCGAACGAGATCTTGTTCACGATCACCTATAAGACCGGTGCCGTGATCGTGGGTGTGCGTAAGCCCGGAATGATCATCCCCACGCTGAAATACCTAACCGAACTCAGCCCGGATGACGTGCCTGCCCTAATGCGTGAAATGGGAGTCGCATAAATGGGCAAGACCAAAAGAACAGACGACATGCCGCCAGTCTCATGCCTGAGCTATCAGGACCGGCGGGATGCGTTCCAAGCCGCGAAAGAGAATCTATCCAACGAGGACCGAAGACAAGTGGAGATGGCTGCCAACAATTTACTGACCGCGCTCAAAGCCAAACATCCGGGGATGCAATTCTCCCCGGAAGGTTCACTTGAAACCATAGCGGCTATCGGGATTTTTTTATCTCGGAGGGCGAAATGAACAAGCCGACCGCCTGGAAAGCGCCGTCGTTTTGTTCCGTCTGCGGGCACAGGATGATCCCCAAAAGGGTGATCAGCTGTTACGACTTACAAACCGGAGAAGCCGTTTATAAATCGGTCTTTGAATGCGCCGACGCAGGCAGCGCTCACGGGACCACAGAATTATTATATGAAAACCAACCCGGAGAAAAGCAACAACTGACCTCAATCTTTCAATCTTTTATTCAGAAAATTCTTCAGAGGTGAATAATGAATTATAAAATTTCAATCGAAGGACAGACCATTGAACTGCCGGAAGAGATCGCCGGCGACGACGCCAAGCTGAAGGCAGCCCTCACTCCCTTCTTTCCGGGTGCGGCCAACGCCAAGTTCATGCGCACGGAACCCAAGGACGATGTGGTTACCGTGACGGTGATCAAGCAAGCAGGCACCAAAGGACTTAAGGCCGACCTGATCATCATTGACGACCCGATCATTCGTGAACCACAAGACCAGGTGCTGCGCCGGCTGATCGAAGCTGAAGAAGGGATCAACCCGGTGGTCGATCTGAACAGGGCGGTGGAGGGAAAGCTGCTCAACCAGATGGGCGTTGAAAAATTGATGGCGCTGGACAAAAAGATCGACCTAACGGTCAAGGAAGGGCGCAAAGAGCGGGATGATGTAGAAACGACCCTGTCGCTCCTTGAACATGCCAAGCCCCAACCGGCCGAATCGGTGAGCACCGGATTCTGACCATGACAGACGCTGTCTTTTTCAAAGACCTTGAACTCGATTTCAACAGCATGGTCAGGAAGCTGGAAAACCTGAAACCATTGAGCTTTTTTGAACTCGAGCGGAGGGTCGGAGCCATCCAATCGATGATTGGCGTAGTGATCACGGCCAAAAAGTGCGGATTGACCCGGGACGACGCCATGAAGACGCTGGCATGCCAATTCTCGGATGAACATTATTGCAATACCGCCATTGAAATCCTGGAAAGAGATTTGCCGGTCGTTGAGACGGCTTTCGAGCACGAGGAGGGCGAGCCCTTTTACATGCTAATGGACTGCATCGGGATGAACGCCTGGCGGGAAGAGGAAATTTACGAGCTTACCGAATCTCCGAATACTTACGGCTCGAGTTACAGCCTGACCGCATTCCTGGAATTGATCAATTACGGCGTCACGGACGAAGCGCCATGGGCGAACTGTACCGAATATTTCGGATGGCCGATAGACAGGATTTATGAAGTATCTTATCAAGGTGAATTTGATGAGGCGTATCTAAAGCGGTATCTCAAACGTCACGGCGCACCACCTGAACTTTTCACCACCGTGATGCTGACCTACTTCCCACCAGAAGACAATAACCTATTATGCATTACTTCAGATGAATGGGAGAACGACCCGGCTTGTATGGAACTGGAGATCACGCCGGAAAACATCCGCTGGCTGCGTAAGCTGGCCAAACAGGCCAGAAAGCTTTGCGCGGATATCAGCCCGGCGATGGAATGGATCGAAGCGAACCCACAGTTTATCCCGATCCTGGGCGATGCCCTTGAGAAAAGCCGCAAACCAGAGAAAGTGAGGCTGAGGGTATGAGAGACCTGATCTTAAGTCCGCATGTGAAGGCAGCCATCTATTTTACCGACCGCGGCGACTTCGTTTTTAAGTGGAAAGACGACAAAGGTTCAACGGCTGCTAAGTCATTACGCGCGCCGGTGGTCTCGGCAGCCTTCACCCGTGAATCGACGGACAGCGGCTGGATCGGAGCCGGCATCCAGCGGACAGGGTTCAACACCATGGGTGAGTGGTTCGTTTATTTCGCAGCGGCGCGAACGGTCATGATCTCTCTGGAAAAAGGAAAAGCAGTCGAGACACCCATCCCCTCCACACTGTTGATCGGGATGGCAGGAAAATACCACCTGTTCGCCATGGGTGAGGTCGAATTTGACCCAGGCGGGAAGGTCTATCACGCGCCATTCCCGAACGTCCACCCGGACGGACGGATCTGTTGGGGCAACAATGCCGCTCCAAAGTTCTCGTCAGACAAAGCCGGCGACGCCTGGACGTTTTTCTTTTACGCCCCATTCAACGGAGACCTGACCAGAGAGAAAAGCAAAAAACACCCAGAGGATGTGCGTGAACAACTGAAGACGTTGTCAGGAAAATCCGCCTACCCGGTGAAGGATATGCGCGTCTATCGGAACAGTCTGGACGACCTGATGAATGAACTCTTGAAGAGGAGAGGATGATGAAGCTTGTCGATCACCACGTTGCAACTGAAGGAATTGCGCCATATCTATCTGAATGTAATCATCTATATGAATACATTTTTGCGCGGAACGGGATCTTCATTCACGCAAGGAACGAGGTAATGGAAGTGCTGGCTCCGCTGGTCATGATCAGGTGGCAAAGCCGACAGATCCGCGGATTGATCGAGTTAACTCCGTTTTTAAAACTGCCTGCCAAAGTTCCGGCTGAAATTTTAGAATTAATAATCAATATAAGCAGAGAATATTCGCCAGATGAAGTCCTTTTCTATATAAACTATCTTTCGAATCAGGTCACTACAAAATGGAAACTCTCAATTCCTATCCAAGATACCGGCCATGCATTCTGCAAACCCTTGGATAATCCCGGATATATCCCTATCGAGGTTCATTCACATAATACAATGCAAGCCGACTTTTCCTCAATTGATGATAAAGACGAAAATGGGTTGCGTATTTATGGTGTGCTTGGCCACATAGACCAAGAGGTTGTGGACCTTAAAGTAAGAGTGTCGATCTACGGTCATTATTCGGTGCTGCCCTATTCCTTTGTTTTTGAACCGATCAGCGAGGTAAGGGATGCCTGAGAAAAAGAAGAAAGTGAATCTAATCAAACGGATCTTTCATGAAGAGTGGTTTACCTGCTCAAATTGTGGGAAAAGCACAAGATTGAAAAAAGAAATCACCCTAAAAATGCCTTATTGCGGAAATTGCGACATGGTCATTCACGATTCAAATCAAAAGTATTGTGGATATTGCGGTTGTGAATTGGAGTGGAAATGACCAATCGTCCTGAGATCAATCTGGATTATGCCAACTCGCTTACCCTGCTGCTCCCTGAAACGAACAACGTTCAACTGTCGTTGATCGGGTGCGGAGGCACGGGGAGCTGGCTGGCGCCGGTCGTGGCAAGGGTCGGAAAGCTGCTGATCGAGCGGTTCAACAAGCAAGTCGAGATCCGTTTTTATGACCCGGACCGCGTTGAGGAGAAGAATATTTGGCGGCAGAACTTCTGCGCAGCCGAGATCGGATCAAACAAGGCCGAAGCGCTGGCCGAGCGTTACGGCTTGGCCTGGGGCATCGAGATCACTGCAGTGGAAACCAGATTCGACCGTGCGTGGGGGTCCAACCATGTAATAATCGGGTGCGTGGATAATGCAACTGCAAGAAAATCGATCAGCGATTCCGTCCATAACGGCGTAACATGGCTGGATTGTGGGAATACGAAGAATTACGGCCAGGTGCTGCTCGGCGCGGGTTACGGGATCAAGGAACCGTTAGCCATCCCCGGATTCTGCGGCTCCCTGCCCTACCCCCATCAACAACACCCCGAACTTGTGAAAGTCAAAAAAAGTTCTAAAGAGAAACCTGCCAGGCAGCAGGAACTCTCATGTGCCGAGATGGCGCTGCAGGACAGCCAGGGGCTTTCGATCAATCAGCGCATCGCGGCCGAGGCTGCCGATTACCTGGTGCGGATGTTGATTACGCGGGACCTCAAAAAATACGCCACAACCATCGACCTGGAGAGCGGGACGGCCAGATCGGAATACATCACTAAAGAGGCATTGAAGAAATATGAGCGTAAGGATTGAATTCACCAACCGGATGCTGCGTGAGCTCAAGGGCGCGCCTTTGAGTTGCATCATTGCGATGTCCATCGTCGGTCAGGCCGTATCTGCACAATACCTTGAGCAGAACACGGGTTATTCTGACAAGGTGGTAAACAACGCCCTTCTCTATCTGCAGGAAAACGGATATGTCACACGCAACGGCCGGTACGCCTGGAGAATTTGCATGGACGTTCAGCAGCTGCCGCTGATGACTCTCCCGGAGGAGACGCCGGAAGAAGAATCCATTGACGAAGAAGTCCAAGAGATTATCGAAGCACCTGCTCCTTCGTTTCACGATGTCGCGGAGCGCACAAAACCATGTGCGACTCGGAGAAATTCCGAGTCGGAGAAATTCCGTGTCCCTACTAGTAGTAGTAGATCTTTAACTAGTTTTAAAACCAATCATCAAGATCAACTACTACTACCAGAGCCGGACGACCCGGAAAATCTCCGGGTCAGCGAAAATATGGTGGTTTGTGCCCGTTTCGGGATCGGCGAACCAACGCGCTCGTACTTGAGCAAGCTTCCAGGCGTTACAACACGGGAAATCGAGTATCACTGTCTTGCTGTGAAAGCAAAAGGGTTTGAAGTTGGGGCAGCGATCCAACGACTAAAACGCGGTTGGCCGGTACCAGATGATTGGATTCCACCGGCTGACCGGGTTGATTATTCGGAGTATTTCAATCTGGAAAATGTTTGCGCGCAAACATTAAGCCATGAGGACTTGGCAGCATGGGAACGGGTGCTTGAATCTGTAAAACCAGATTTCAGGTTAGCGGATTTCGAAGCCTGGCTGAAATCCGCGGTGCCGGTAAGGATAGAAACCGACCGCTGGGTGATCAGATCCGGGAATCAGTTCTCGCGCGAGTGGATCAGGAAGAACGCACTGCAACGGCTGCAGGAAGCGGCCGGGGTAGTGATCGAGATTGAAGGATTAGACTAATGGATGAAGAAAAAATCGTGCGTTGCTCAAATCCAAATTGTAAAGCTCACCTTGGTTATATCGTGATCATTGAGGGGCTGGAATGGCTTCAGATGGGAGGCGGAATTGCCCGTCAATGGCATGGAGTTTGTGCAACGTGCGGGAAGGAATTCCATTGGTCGGTGAGTGATAGACTGTTAGAGAAAATTGTTTACAAAAAAACAAAGAATACAAATCGTTAAGAAACTATTCAACTTAGATCACTTATTCTTAATATAATATAGAATCTTCATAAAGAGGTATTCCATTGTCTATGAAAAAAAACGTTTAAAAAACTCTTTAATTTTAGAAAAAGGAGTTGAAGGATAGCTCAAGGGTTGAATACAAAATCCTACAGATATTAAAGCTAAAATTAAGAATACGATAATAAACGGCCAATTTTGTCCCCAAAAAGTAATATTAATAATACAATAAATTAAAATTACTAAGTCTATTAGTATTATAAATCCGGTAACAAAAAAACCTAATTTGTCACTTTTTGAAAAAAGTTTCTTTTGCTCAAGCTGTCCTCCTATTATTCTTGAAGAAATATTCATAGAAGCTGAATCCTCAAAACCAACAAGAGTATCCACAACAAATGATTCTTGGAAATTTAATAGAAAGGGATTTATTATGATTTCATTTTCATTTACTGTAATAATTGGAATATTTACACCAATCTTATTTGATGTAATACAAGCATCAACAAATTTGCCTTTTTCTAATTTTATAATTATTGGAGTATCAAAATCACTTGGTAATATTGGATATCGACTTGGGTTTTCAAATTCGATTGTTTGATTCCAAATGTTATTATATGAATTACCCTTATATACCAATGAAAGATTATCTCCGTATCGCCTTTTTAAATCAAGGTGAAAAAAACATCAGAAAAAAGATAACGATACTTTATACGTTTTTGAACTGGAGACTTTTTTGAATAAATAATTGTGACCATTATTGTAAACATAGCGACAATAACACCAAGAAATTGCCAAATTGGATCACGGAGAGCTTCCATTTATCCTCCCATTAATTTTATTTCAAATAAGATTATAGATTAATTCTTATTTTCTGTGCTATTATAAATTTATAAATAAAAAGAAAAGCAGGAGTTTATCGCCCTGCATTCACGATCCTAGGATCGCGGATGCGGGCGTTTTTCGTTTAACCGATCAATTCAAAGGAGTATGAGATGAATGCGTTTCTAAATAAGGCTTGGGAAACCCTGAAAAAGTGGATGGCTGTATTTTGGCTGATCCTGAAATGGGCCGGCATCGGAATAGCCGTCCTGATCATTTCATCGTTTGTCCTTCTAGCAATAGACGAGTATTTGCCTGAAGGCTGGAAGCTGACCTCAGAGGTCTTTGTGGTTCTATCATCTGTGGCCTTGTCTGTGACCTGGACCTTCTTCCCTAAATTGAGAGTCAAATTTGCGGCTCTTGAATCCAGTGTGAAATCCGTCGTCAACTTAATTCTTATGGTATTGCTCGGCGTGTTGATGTTCGTTTTCACCTGTACAAACTGGAATCCTATCCCGGGCGTTGAATGTACGGTCCAAGGCGCCAAAGCGCTGGGAGCATTGATCTTCCTGGCTGTCGCCGGTAATCAATTGACGTACACCATAAGTACCGCCCCTGCCGATGTTAAGGAAGCCAAAGAAGCACGAGAAGCGGTAGGGTAATTCCTCATGGAGTACATCGTCCCTGCAGCGATTGGATTGATTGGGGTAATTGCAGGCGCCCTAATCACAAACGCCTTCCAAAGCAAGAAGATCAAATCAGCTACTGCACTTGATGAAGCTGATATCAACGAGAAGATCAGGTTGGCATGTGTCGGCCTGATCGATCCATTACAAGAGCAGATTGATGATCTCAAGAAGGAGCTGAAGGCATGGAAGAACTGGGCAGGGCGTATGTATGTCCAGATCAAGAAGCTAGGGCACGAGCCTGTCCCATTTGAAGAGTCCACGAAGGACACATAATGCCGAGACGAGCACTGCAGTCTTGTGCTTATCCAGGATGTCCAGAATTAGTTGTCAAAGGTTACTGCGACAAACACGGAATCCAAACGAGAAAAGTAAATGATCATCATCAAGAATGGCAGAGATTCTACAACACAAAGAGATGGAAGCGACGGCGTAAACGTCAGCTTGCCAAGGAACCTTGGTGCGCAGAATGTTTGCGCGCAAACATTTATACACCTGCTACTGATGTTGATCATGTCGATCCCCACCGTGGTGACCCCGAACTCTTTTTCAAAGGTCCAGTCCAATCCCTTTGTAAATCCTGTCACTCAAAAAAGACTGCTGATGAAGTCAATGGGAGGGGGGATGAAAAGTCTACAGAATGAGAAGCGACAAGCGTGCCTGAGGGTAGATTTTTATTTGTACGGGTTTGAAAGGTAGAAATTTGCGCGGTTATTATGCCCGGTCCCATGCCAAAGAATCCAGCAGTCCGACAACGGAGGAATAAAGCGTCGAGTCGGGCAATACTACCGAGCAACCCAACCACTCAGCTCACTGATCACCCGCTGCCCGAATTAGGAGGCAAAAAGAAAAAGAAATGGCATCCAATGGCCGTGAAGTTCTGGGAGTCAATTTGGGAATCACCGATGAGTTCGGAGTTTGTGCACGGAGACGAACCGGCGCTTTATCGGTTGTTGATGCTGGTAGACAAATACTGGAAATATGGAAGCCTTGAGGTTGCAAAGGAAATCCGATTGCTTGAACGTGAGTTCGGATTAACACCATTGAGCAGAAGGCGATTGGAATGGACAGTGGCAGCAACCGAAGAAGCCAAAGACATGCATGAGGTGAATCGTGCAAAAAGAGCAAAGAAGCTGATCGACGCGAAAGCAGTTGATCCCCGCGGAGTACTTGAACAATGACAGTGTTGATGATCCCAAAAGACAAGATATTCTTCCCCACCCTTGGGCCGCAGGTTTGCGCCTGGATCGAAGAATATCTTGTGCACGGTCCTGGGGATCTCCGGGGCCAGCCAATTCGCCTGGATGATGAAAAGCGAGGGTTGGTTTATCGGATGTATGAGGTTTATCCGCAAGGGCACCCACTCGCAGGGCGTCGTCGTTTCAGGAGAGCCGGCATCAGTCTGAGAAAAGGCAGCGCTAAAACTGAATTCGCAGCTCTTATTGCTGCAGCAGAATTGCATCCGGATGGCCCGGTAAGGTGCGATGGGTTTGACGCAAAGGGCAACCCCGTAGGGTTCGGTGTTACAGATCCTTATATTCCACTAGTGGCCTATACGGAAGAACAGAGCGATGAGCTGGCCTACGCGGCTCTAAAGACCATCCTTGAGCATAGCGCACTTGCTGATGATTTCGATATCGGTCTTCAGAAAATCGTGCGCATCAATGGTGATGGGAAAGCAGAAAGCCTTGCTTCTTCTCCGGATTCACGAGATGGAGCCAGAACGACTTTTCAGGTTTGCGATGAGACACATCGCTGGAACACACCGCGGTTGAGGCAGGCTCATCAGACCATGATGGCAAACTTGCCAAAGCGGAAAAAGTCTGATTCATGGATGTTGGAAGTAACTACTGCCCCATCGCCTGGCGAAGGGTCTGTGGCCGAAGACACGATGGAATACGCCAAGCAGGTGGATGAAGGAGAAATTCAGGACAGCCAACTCTTTTTCTTCCACAGACAAGCTAGTGATGCTCATGATCTCAGTACCCCTGAGGGTATCAAGGCGGCGGTAATCGAGGCTAGCGGGCCAGTGGCCGAATGGAGCGATATCGACGGAATCTGCAGTCAGTGGCAAAACCCTAAAGCAGACAAAGCCTATCTTGAGCGGGTTTGGTTAAACAGACTCGTTCAAGGAAGTGAACGGGCTTTCGATTTTCAAAAATGGCAGGATTTGAAGTCAGACTTCAGCCCAAAACCTGGTGACACAATCACCCTCGGCTTCGACGGTGCAAGGTGGCGTGACTCTGTGGCTTTGGTTGCAACCCATTATGCAACCGGGTATCAGTGGTTACTTGGACTGTGGGAAAAGCCACTGAATGAAGATGATTGGGAAGCACCGGATCGAGAAATCGACGAACGAGTAAATGGTGCATTCGCCATGTATAACGTCTGGCGCATGTATTGTGATCCACCTTATTGGGAAACACAAGTGGCGACCTGGTCCGGTCGGTATGGAGAGAAGAAAGTGGTCGCCTGGTATACGAACCGATTGAACCAAATGGTTTACGCCATTCGATCATTCAATAACTCAATACTGGCCAAAGAAATTACCCACGCAGGAAATGCCGATTACTCACGCCATATTGGCAATGCTGTTAAGAAAAAGGTCAATATCGTTGATGAGCATGGTGAACCATTCTTCCTTATTTACAAGGTCAGGGCAGATTCTCCCATGAAGATCGATGCGGCAATGGCAGGGATTCTCTCCTGGCAGGCTCGCTGTGACGCCCTGAAACTTGGCGTTATTGAAAACAACAAAAGTATATATGAAGGCAGGGACATGGTGGTGGTATGAAAAAAAATCCGAACCTCCCGGTCTTTATTATTGGACTTTTACTCTTTTCCTTTGGCGTTTTTCTCATCTATCCGCCAGCCGCGGCAATATGCGGTGGATTGATCTTGATGGTTATTTCTCTACTTGGGAGAGGAGGAAAACATGAATAAAGGCGGCACCTTCCTCCAAGAACTGCTCAGTGAATCGCCCGCAAATTCTATATCAGAAGATGAAGAACGATTCTGGAATGATTCTTATTCCTTCAACACCAATTCAGGAATGAGGGTTACATCGGATAGCGCCTTGAAGATCTCGACCGCATGGGCTTGTACCAGATTAATTTCTGAAACCGTTGGTATGTTGCCCCACATTGTATACAAGAGACTGAATGACGGTGGAAAAGAACGGGCTAGTGACCATCCTTTATATAACATTCTCCACGACAGTCCAAATAATAGACAGACCTCTTTTGAATTCACAGACATGCTGCAGATGCACGCTTTATTACGCGGCAGCGGATTTGCCAAAATTGTTCCCGGACCTCGCGGCCTGGTTGATAAACTTATCCCTATTCATCCAAACAGGGTAGTCGACGTTGAAGAAATTGACGACGATACACTCCGCTATAAAATCCTTGAGCGTGATGGAAATATAAAAACATATTTGGATGACGAGATATTCGAATTACGGGGGCTCAGTCTCGACGGTATTAAGACAGTATCTGTCATCACCTATTCAAGAGAATCTTTCGGTCTGACTCTCGCGGCAGAGAGTTTCGGAGCGAAGCTCTTCAAAAACTTTGCCCGACCGGCAGGATTTTTGAAACACCCTGGCCACCTAACTGATGATGCTCAAGAGAGGCTTCGAAACAACACCGAACGGCTGACAAGTGGTGACAATCTCCATCGCTTTGGTGTCTTAGAAGAAGGCATGGAGTTTCAACAAGTCACCTTCACACCTGAAGATTCTCAAATGCTTCAAACCCGCGAATTCCAGGCTGAAGACGTTTGCCGGTGGTTCCGCGTTCCCCCACACATGGTTGGTTTAACTTCAAAAGCGACAAGTTGGGGAAGTGGAATTGAGGAACTTTCTCGCGGGTTTGTCACTTACGTGTTGATGCCCTGGCTAGTGAGATGGCAACAAGTAATCTCAAAAGATCTGATCCTCGCAAGCGATAAATACTATGTCGAGTTTCTTACTGAAGCACTCCTGCGTGGCGACATCGAGAAACGGTACAACGCATACAGCGTTGGGCGTAATGGTGGATGGTTGGCAACAAACGAAATTCGAAGATCCGAAAACATGAACCCAATTGACGGAGGGGATGATGACTTTCTGACTGCTTTGAATATGAAAAGGTCCATAGAGCCTACCGATACAGCTACAGAAAATGCCCATTATCGACAAATCGTCAATGAATCTGCTTCCAGAGTTGTACGCAAAGAAATCGCAGCAATGACAAGAGCCGCCGAGAAAAAAGAATCCAGCGATTGGTATTCTGCCGTAGACAGCTTCTGTAAAGGACACATTGAATTTGTTGCGCAGACTATGTGCATTTCATTCGATGCGGCCACTTATTTTGTTGAAAAAGGTCGTAAAGAACTCACAGATAAGGGGCCAGAAGCACTAATGGGATGGAACGACAAAAGGACCAGCCTGCTTGTCAGACTTTCGATGATTGAGGAGTAATGATTATGCCAAAAATTTCAAGAAGTTTCCTTCAAACCCCATGGGCTATTCTTCCAGATAAACTGGAAGCCATTGTCGAAGTGGCAAATAGATATTTCGCCGGTATCAAACTCGATTCCGAAGAAGTCCAAATGCAGATACAGGGAGCATCAAAGCCATCTGAAAGAATATCAGGATCGGTGGCCATACTCCCTCTGTTTGGAACGATCATGCCGCGGGCAAATCTGTTTTCAAACACCAGCGGAGGGACCAGCGCTGAACTCTTTGGAAAACGCTTCGATGAACTGGTCGCAGATCCCGGGGTGGGTGCAATCATCATCGATGTCGATTCTCCAGGTGGACAAGTTGGGGGTATTGAAGAGGTTTCACGAAAAATCTACGATGCTCGTGGGAAAAAGAGCGTAGTAGCAGTGGCTAATCACCTGGCAGCTTCTGCAGCTTATTGGATTTCCACGGCTGCAGATGAACTTGTAGTAACTCCAAGCGGTGAAATTGGTTCTATTGGCGTTCTAGCCGTGCATGAAGACGATAGTGAATATTTGGCTAAAGAGGGCGTAAAGGTCACCATCATTTCTGAAGGAAAGTATAAAACCGAGGCGAATCCTTACGAACCCTTGAGTGATGAAGCCAAAGAAGCACTCCAGGAACGGATTTCTGAAGTATATGACCAGTTTGTGAAATCGGTGGCCAGAAACCGAGGGGCCAAACCCGCTGATGTACGAGAAGGTTTCGGCGAGGGGCGGGTGGTTGGAGCAAAGAAAGCATTGCAATTGGGAATGGCTGACCGAATTGCCACCTTGGATGAAACCATTATTCGATTACAGAAGACTTTGCCTTCACGTGGAAATAAATCATTTGCAAGTTCTGACATTGATTTTCGCAGGCGCCGGATGCGCCTGTTGGAAAACACCGGCTCCGTCGAGCCAAACCAAACTGCTCCGTAGAGCATATCAAAACAATTTCTTAGAAGAGGTGAAAAATGGACAAGATTTATGCTGGTTTACTGCAGGAGCGGACCGACCTCGTGGCGGAGGGGAAACGCCTTTTTGAAACTGCAGAAAAGGAAACTCGTGAGTTGTCAGAAGATGAAAAGAAACGAGACGATGAAATTAACGAGCGGTTAGCTGCGATCAATGCTGATATCCAACGTCATGAAGCCAGACGTGAACGTGAGCGCTCGATTCAGGCAATGCCAAGGATCGAAATGCACGAACGCATTGAAGATGATCCGAAACGCGGGTTTGCAGATATCGGTGAATTCGCTCTCTCTGTTAAGTCCCTTTACACCCCTGGCGGGGCTGTGGATGAGCGGTTATTGATCGGCGCGGCACCTACCGATTATCACCAAGAAGCAGGGTCTTCTGAAGGACGTATGGTGCCTCCCGCTTTCCGCCAAGAAGTTTGGGAAGTTGCAATGGAAGAGAACTCTCTCCTTGCCGAAACAGACAATGAACCCACCAGTTCAAATTCTGTTGAATTTCTCAAAGATGAAACGACTCCTTGGGGATCAACAGGTGTCCAAGCGAAATGGCGTGCTGAAGCCTCCAAGATGGAACCAAGCAAGCTCGTTACTGAAGGTGAGCAAATGCGATTGCAAGATCTCTATGCATTTGTAACCGCAACTGACCAACTGCTCACAGACGCACCGCGTTTAGCTGCACGTTTGACCAAGAAATCAGGCGCTGCTATCAGGTGGAAAACCAACGATGCCATTGTGAATGGTGATGGAACCGGAAAGCCACTCGGTTACATGAGATCAGGATCGTTGGTAAGCGTGGCAAAAGAGACCTCTCAAACCGCGGATACCATCGTCGCGGCTAACGTTGCCAAGATGTATTCGAGAATTATTGATCCATCTCGCGCCGCTTGGTACATCAACCAGGATGCATTACCTCAGATCATGTTGATGACCATCAGCAACCAGCCCATCTGGACCCCTCCCAATAGCGGATTCGTAAATGCTCCCGGTGGCTTATTACTTGGATGCCCTGTTCGTTATGGCGAAAGCTGCAAGACCGTGGGGGATAAAGGTGATATCCAATTGGTGAATCTGAAGGCCGGATACTATGCCATTACCAATGAAGGAGGTGTGCAATTCGCAACATCGATGCACCTATTCTTCGATTATGGGCTGCAGGCATTCCGGTGGACATTCAGACTTAATGGGCAACCTTACCTTTCCAAACCCGTAACCCCTGCCAACGGCTCAAACACCAGGAGCCATTTCGTCACCCTGGACGCGCGTGCGTAATCAGGAGCGTTAATTAATTCTCTGGTCGGTGAATCCGGCCAGAGATCAGTAATCAAGAGGTAAAAACATGAACCCAAATATCAAACCTTCTGACCAGGTCGCTCTTCTAGCTGTTTTGGACCCTAAAAGCCAAGCAGCTGCTACCGTGACAACTGCATACGTTTCACTTGCTGAAGTTGATGCCATTCTGGCAGTTTTGAAAACTGGTGCCTTGGGCACTTCAGCAACAGTTGATGCCAAACTGCGCCAGGCCAAGGATTCTTCTGGAACCGATGCAAAGGACATCGCAGACAAGGCAATCACGCAACTGGTCAAAGCCGATAACGACAACGACCAGGTGATGATCAACTGCCGGTCTGACGAACTTGACGTCAATAACGGCTTTACCCACGTCGCGCTCTCTGTCACTGTGGGGACGGCAGCCAGCTTATTGGATGCCTTCATCCTTGGATTCTATCCAAGGTATCAACCAAAAAGCCACCTCGCTTCGGTAGTTGAAGTCGTCGGATAAACAAAGAAAGTTAGGTAAATGATGGCCAACATATTGACAGCAGGTGAAGCAGCAACTGTATTGCGGTGCGACGCGGATGACACTGATATGTTGGCCTTGCTCCCTTTAGTAGATTCATACCTGAAGCGGGCTACCGGGCACGACTGGGCTGCAGACACTCCGATCATCGCCGAGGCAAAAAGCGCCGCCCGGATGCTGCTCACTCTTTGGCACGAAAACCCTGGCATGGTCACGTCGGGGATGACAAGCCTTGGCTTTGGATTGAGCGCTGTTCTCACCCAACTAGAAGCCATTGCCCTTCAATATAAAGAATTTTTTGGGCGAGATGGAACCGGAGCAGTTCTCCTGCCTGGTGCTTATGCCGGTGATACTGTTTCTACTTTGGTCGGATTGCTTGGTGCGACCGGTTCGCAAGCAGCTTCTTTTGAAACGGTGATCAGCGTGAACGGACAGATCCAACAGCTATCAACGGATGACCTGTCATCCAATGTGTACAGGGCATTCCTTAAACCGGCGAGTGAGCTCTGATGCAGATCAACGGAAAACCATTTAACCCTGGTGAACTGAGAACCAAAGTCTTTTTGGCCAGCAAGAGCATGGTCAAGGATGCGGGTGGGTTTCAGAAACCCGGCTATGTGTTGATCAGTGAGGCAAAGGCGAAATGGATCAACGTTCACGGACAGGAAACCTGGGCGGCTGATGCGCGCGGAGCGATAAAACCTGCGACCGTGACGATCAGGTATAGAGCCGAGCTCGATGAAACCTGCGTGGTGGTCAAAGGATCTGTAACCCTCACAGAAGCAATAGAGGAAGAAGAAACGATTACGGTGATCAGCGGTGGGGACGTCTTTGAAATCGTCTCGATGGACAACATCCAGGAGAGAGACGAGTATATCGAGCTCAAAGTGAAAGGATTGTCAGTCGGATGACGACGCAAACGAATTTCAAAACTTCAGGATTCGAGCAATATCTCGAGCGGGTGATTCAAGCCGGTCAGGATATTGATGCGTCTGCAGATAAAGCGTTAGCGGCCGGTGGAGAGGTCATTCAAAACGAAATGCTGGCCAATGTGCCGATCTTTACCGGAAACCTGGCCGAACACATCCAGATCAAAGGACCTGAACAGGATGGCAACTACCACTCCGTTGAGGTGGGTGTAATTCATGATAAGAACTTCACTGATGAGGAAACCGCCCGATATGGAAATGCCCAGGAATATGGATCGGTCAAGAATGAGGCCCACCCCTTCATACGACCAGGCATTACCAATTCAAAAACGAAAGCCAGAAAGGCTATGAAGGATTCTTTGATCGAGGATGGAGCAATATGAGTTCAACCATCTGGGAAAAAACTGCAGCTGCTCTTTCATCTTTGGCTCTGCCTTTTGCAGCCAGCAAACTCAGGGTTTCCACCGGGAAGGAGTACCCGGATACATTTTTAACCTATTTTCTGGTGTCAGCACCGCCGATCCAACATGCCGACAACGAAGAAAAGATCAGGGAATATACCATGCAAGTGAACGTCTTCAGCCGTGATGGTTTGATCAATCTGCCAGACGTTGATGGAGCCATGACGGCTGCCGGTTTCATGAAGGGCGCTGTTCGAGAAATCCCGCTGGACGCTGAAACCGGCCACTATGGACTTGGAACCGAATTCTCTTTTACAGAAAGCGAGGAGTAAATGACCGATGAATTTAAATCAGTAGTTGGCGTCGACAAGGTTTATACCGCCCTGGTCACCCAGGACGACGCAACTGCGTATGCCGCAGCGACCCCGGAGCATTTTGCCCCGGCCGTGGAGTTGACCGGTGAGCCGGAAACCGCACAGGAAACCCAATACGCGGACAACCTGCCTTTCGAGGTGATGACTTCGGAAGGTTCCACCAAGATCACCCTGACCACAACGAATATCCCCATTGAAACGCTGGCCAAGTACCTGGGGAAGAAGTTTGATTCAGTGAGCGGCCGCATGTTCGACCAGGGCGGCAACGCCACCCCGCCGGACGCGGCTCTCAGCTTCAGGTCGATGAAATCCAACGGGAAATACCGGTATTTCCAATACCTGAAGGGAAAATTCTCAGTGCCGAGCGATGAGGCCGCCACCAAGGAAGCCAAGTCTACCCCGAAACCGGCCAAGATCGTTTATACAGCCATCAACACGGTGCATGAGTTTGACCTTGGGGATGTGGACTCGAGCGTGAAGCGTGTTCTCGGCGATGAAGATACCGAGAATTTCAGCGGCTCAACCTGGTACGACCAGGTTCAGGTTCCCAACATCACGGCCCCTGACGCTGTTGCACTTTCCACCTCCGTGCCTGCTGCAGGCGCCACGGGAATCAGCAAGACCGCCAATTTCACGCTCACTTTTAATAATGCAATGGATGCTGATGTGATCAACAGCTTTGCCCTGCTGGATGATACCCCGGCTTTGGTGACTTCCGCTGCCAGCCTGGATGCCACCAAGAAAATCGTAACGGTGACCCATGATGCCCTTGATGGAACAACGGAGCATACGATAGTGATCTCCGGCGCCAAAGACATCTATGGCCAGGTGCTGGCCAACACCATCGTCAAATTCACCACGGCGGCATAAGATGGGCAGCCCTATGGTGATCCATCTCTACGGGAAAGACGGAGAGGCTGAAAATACCTTCAATCAATCCTTTGTACCGTGGAAGATGCTCAAAAAAGCCGTGAAGCTCTCGGAATCGATGAACAAGGAAAACCCGACCGAAGAGGACATTGACGCGATAAGTGGACTCGTGGTCTCTGTTTTTGGTGACAGATTTTCTGTCGAAGATCTCGACGAAAAAGCCGATGTCGGAGAGATGATGGCCGTTTTAGAGCAGATCGTTGCGACCGCAAAAGCGATCAAATTAAACCCTACTCCTCCGGGGAAGTAATCCCGGAGGAATTATCAACAGTAAAAGATGATCGGTTATTGATCGAAGTGCTGGTCGATCTTGAAATCAGTTTGATCAAGGCGTTTTACTGGTCACTAAGAGATATCGACGAAACGGATGTCGAAAGCATGATGGCCTTTTTAGGACGTATTGGTCAGGAAACAAATCACGGAATGAAACGCGCATTTTGCGACGAAGTGCCCTTTTTATAAGGAATTAGATGGCAAACGAAAACGATCTTTCAGGAAAAGTAAGTCTCGATACCACTGACTATAAAGCCAGTGTTATTGAGCTTAACCGTCAGATCAGAATCGTTGAATCTGAATTCAGAGCAACAGCTGCAGCGATGGGCCAATGGGACAAGAATGCCAATGGCCTTGAACTGCGTAATAAGGCTCTGAATTCAGAAATCGATCTGCAAAAACAAAAAATATCCGCGCTCACTTCTGAATACAAAAAGATCGTTGATGAAAAAGGCGCCGACAGTCGCGCAGCCGAAGAACTTCAGATCAAGATCAATAAACAGACCGAATCCCTGGGAAAAATGACCGTTGAGCTCGCTCAAACCGAGTCAGCATTAAACGACATGGCTGAAAAATCAAAAAAAGCCGGCAGCCATGTTGACGATCTCGGAGAGAAGGAAGAAAAGACCGAAAAGAAAACAAAGTCCTTGAAAGACAACCTGCGAAGCCTGGGGACAGTTGCTGGAACGGTAACAAAAACCTTTGCGGTACTCGGCGCGGCTGCCATTGCCGCGGTTTCTGGAATCGTGGTCGGCGTCTCAAAGACTATTGGACCTGCTTCAGATCTGAATGAAACAGTATCTAAGATCGGGGTGGTCTTTGGTGAAACGAAAGACGAGGTCCTCAATTTTGGCTACGACGCAGCCCAAAGCCTGGGAATGAGCGCCAATGCGGCCTTATCGGCCGCCGGAACGTATGGGAACCTCTTCCGAGCCATGGGTATCGTGGAATCCACTTCCGCCGACATGTCCACCACATTGGTGAAGTTAGCCGGTGATTTGGCTTCCTTCAATAATGCTGATCCAACCGAAGTATTAGATTCGCTTCGATCCGGGTTATCAGGTGAGACCGAGCCATTAAAACGATGGGGCATCAACATAAACCAAGCACTTATCCAGCAAAAAGCCCTGGAACTGGGCTTATGGAATGGTAATGGTGCCCTGGATGCAGCGACAAAAGCTCAAGCCACTTATGCATTAATCCTTGAACAAACAACTCTCGCGCAGGGGGATTTTGCCCGAACCTCTGACGGTTTAGCAAACCAGCAGCGAATTTTGGCTGCTACTTTTGAGAATATCAAGGCTGAAATCGGAACAGGATTCTTGCCAATTGTTAATGAAGCCATCGGACAACTCTCTGGCTATGTTTCTCGGTTCAGTCGAATTTTATCCACATCACAAGATGCTAAGAATCCATTTGAATACATCGCCACCGGGTTTGGAAATATCTTTAAGGATATCGTTGGGGAATTATCTAAGAATCTACCCACCATTTTACAAGCCGGTTTAACAATTTTGGAACAGATCGTTTCCGCTTTTATTGAAAACTTGCCGGTGATGATCCCTGCCGTAATCACTATGCTCGAATCGCTGGTAGGTTTTATCGTTGAAAGCCTGCCGATGCTTGTAGATGCTGCAGTGCAAATTTTATTAATGCTGACAAGCAGCATCATATCGATGTTACCCATGCTGCTTACGGCTGCCCTAGAGATCATCGTTCAACTAGCCAACGGATTATCCGCTGCGCTTCCGACCATGATCCCCGCAGTGGTTGCGATTCTTCTTCAACTGGTACTGACCCTTATAGAGAATCTGCCAATGTTGATCAACGCAGCCATGCAGTTGATCCTTGCACTTGCACAAGGTTTGATCGGGGCACTACCGGTCTTGGCAGAACAATTACCGACGATCATGATTGCCATCGTGAACGGGCTTATTGAAAGCCTGCCAGAGTTATTGGTAGCGGCCGTTGAAATCATCTTAGCTCTGGCATTGGGTATTGTCGAAAATATCCCGAAGCTCCTTGCCATGATGCCAAAAGTAATTGATGCATTGGTAAAGCAATTTAAGAGTGATGAATTCAAGAAAAAAATCAAATCCATTGGGGAAGATCTTGTTAATGGAATTAAAGACGGATTCAACAAGGCCTGGGCCAGCTTTAAAGAGCATTTTATGTCAAGCTGGAACGAGCTAATTGATAAAGTAAAGGATTTGTTAGGTATCCATTCACCAAGTACTGTTTTTGCAAATATCGGTTTGAATATGGCTCTTGGCCTTGGTGAAGGTTTCAACAATCAAATGACAAATGTAAGAAGACAAATTGAAAATGCAATCGGTGATATTTCATCGATATCATCCATCAATACGAGTATTGACCTTAATCAAGGCAAGAACAGTGCGAGCCAATTTACAGGAGCAGACGGCAGAATCTACCAACTCTTTTTCGAGACTTACAACGAGGCTGGGATGAATAGAATCTTACGCCAAACGGAGATGTTATATGGCTCGTGAACAGGTCATCTGGATTGACGCTGATGGCGGACAACTCAATCTCAATGACTGGGTAAATTATTATTGTCCACGAAATCGATCGGGGATCTGGTCTCCTCCTTATACGTTAACCAGCACAAAGATGCCGCTCTCTGAAGGGAGCCAATTCAGAGGTGTCACAGTTGGAGAGGGAGGTATCGACCTTCCATTAATAATAAAAGCGCCTGATCATAACTCGTTGCGATTACTCTTACGGGACCTCTCATACCGAATGAATCCCACCAGAGGCGAAGGCCAGCTGAAAATCATAAACGGATCTGATACCAGGATTCTTTACTGCTATCCAGATGGGATAAAAAAGGTCGTTGACAACGGATCAATCGCTGAAACAACGTTATCTTTCACTGCAAATGATCCTTTTTGGTATTCAGATACACCGGTAACGACAGTAATTCAGAATTCGAGCATCGCAAGCAGCCTGTTTTTTTCATCGACCTTTTTTCCTCTTCAACTGATCAATTCATTAACGTTCGCATTACGGGCCGTTGAAAACTCAGGAGATGAGAAGGTCTATCCCATCTGGACAATAACCGGACCAGGTGACACTATCGTGTTAAGTAATTTATCGACAGGAAAAACCCTTTCACTTGGCGCTTTGACATTGTCAGAAGGGCAAGAGTTAGTCATTGATACCAGAACAGGTATGAAAACGGTTAAAGTAGATGGTTTCTTTGGAGATCCAGAGTATTTTTCGTATGTGACTAAAACATCATCTCTTTGGAGTTTGAAAAAAGGAAATAACGATCTTCACGTTCAAATGACCAATTCAAATACGAATTCAAAAGTCCGAATGGACTTTACACCAAGATGGGGTAGTCTATGAGCCAAAACCAATATGAAGTTTATATCCGTGATGAAAACAATCAGATTATTGCCCAATTGGAAGCTTTTTCCAGCTTAATTTGCGTGAGACGATTCAACCTGGCTGGGACCTGGGTGCTCACGGGAAGTACTGACGCATTGGCTCCACTTTCGAAACAAATGGGAATTGTAGTACGACGGAACGGCGAGGATTTTTTCAGCGGGAATGTCAGTGAATTTGAAGATGTTAACGGATTGGAAATGTCGGTAAATGGATACTCAGACGAAGATATGTTAGCCGGATTGCTGGCATTGCCCGTTCCAAGTGGTGCGCCGTACACAGTAGACTATGATGTCAGATCGGGTATTGCTGAGACGATCATTAAACAATATGTGAATTTAAATGCTGGACCAGGAGCAGTTTCATCCAGAAAGATCAATGGATTAACTGTTGAGACCGATATGGCAAGAGGAAGTACTGTTACGGGAAGAGCCCGGTTTGATGGTTTATTAACACTTATAAATTCACTGGCGACAAAAGGAAGTGTCGGTTTCAGGATTCTTGACAGGGATTTCAAAATCTACACTCCAATTGATAAATCTGGCCATATTGTTTTTTCAAAAGAACTTGGAACTTTGGGTTCCTATACATACAAAGAAAAAAGGGGAAAAGCGAATTATGCAATTGTTGGTGGAGCCGGGACAGGATCAGCCAGAATTATTATCGAAGTAGCGAATTCGGAAAGCATTCTCGGGTGGGGACGACGAGAGACCTTTATTGATCAAAGCAGCACATCCTCTGCAAGCGAACTCACCGCAACAGCCGCTGAAGAACTTGAAAAAGATGGAGATGAGATCAGCCTGGTATTCCAGCCTGAAGTCACCACTGCCATGCAACCCATTGATGATTATGATGTAGGCGACTGGGTTACAGGCGTAATTCGAGGGGAAACCATAATCCAACAAGTTCGTGAAATGAAAACAACTCTCAGCAGTTCCGGCGCAGAGGTCAATGAAATGGCAATAGGAACAGAAGGAGCCACCACTGATCTTTCAACACTGTCCAGGGTATATGAACGAATGCGTGGAATTGATCAACGTTTGAATTCAATAGAAAGGGTTTAATCTGATGGGAAAAATCTTTATTCCATTCGATGAAGGAGCTGGCGCCAGTGTTTTTACGGCTCAATGGTCCAAGATGATGAGAAGTGTTTTTCGAGATGGAGTTGTCAATAACCTGCTCGATGAATTATTGGTCTATGCCGATTCAACCGGTATGCAGGTGAAAATCATGAGCGGCGCAGCATGGATAAAAGGGCATTACTATGAAAATGATTCAGAGGAGACCTTGGCAATAGCCGCGGCAGATGCGACCCTCACCAGATGGGATATCGTCGTGCTCGAAGTTGATTGGACAAAAACTGACAACCAGATGAGCACATTGGTCGTAACCGGTACGCCGGCTGCAAGCCCATCCCTGCCCTCTCTAACTCAAAACACATCAAAATGGCAAATTCCTCTTGCCAAAATTATTGTCGAGGCTGGTGTCTCAACGGTTGCTGCAGAAAAAGTCAGCGATATGCGTATTTATAAATTTGGATTAGGCTGGGATGATCCTGAAGAGACGTGGACGTATGCTAGTTCAACATCCTTCACGGTTGTCGGTAATAAAACAAAAAAATACACTCCTGGAATGAAATGGAAAGCGATTCTTAATTCAGTTGAAAAGCAAGGTTACTTGGTGTCATCTTCATACAACTCAGGAACTAATCTTACAACAGTCAATACCGTCGGGGACGCTTTAACAGATTACGCAATAACCTATAACCTTTTCTCTACACATTCGAATCCAGCCGGTTTTATTCATAATTTCGACTATGTCCCTACTCTGAATGGCGGAAGTGCTGTTTTATCCGGATACACCAGTGCACGATTTTCTATTGTTGGTCGAAAATGCAAATTCGACTTTTTAGCTTCAAACAAATCCGTCACAGGCACTTCAGGTGTTCTTCAAATAAGTCTTCCTACGACTGTTTTTTCAAATGCCGTAGATATTCGTGTTTCTGCGCAAGCTTACATCTCACCCGACTATGTAGATATTCGGGCTGTTATTTCAAAAGGCAGCAGCTATGTTGCATTATGGAAAGATTTCACTGCTACGTATTGGGCTGGGACTGAGGTCAATGTACATATTTACATGACCGGCGAATTTGAGATTTAAGAGAATCAGACAAGGAGTTCGAAATGGGTATTCTGTTTTCAACTTGTTCAACTCGGGGAATTGATGTCAGCCAGTTCAACGGCACTATTGATTGGTCAAAAGTTAGCTGCAACTTCGCAGCAATCCGTGAGGGTTATGGGAGGACCATCGACTCTAAATTTAAATACAATTGGGAATACGCAAAAGGAAAGGTCAATCGAATCCCCTACTGGTACCTGGACTATTATTCAAACCATAATGCCGGCACTGCAGTCAGCGGAATGTCAGATGCAGACTGGGGGAAAGAGCAGGCAGATAACTGCTGGAACAGTCTGAAAAGCGATCCGGAAGGGATCGTCTTTCTGGACATCGAGAATGGGAACGGTTCTTATGCGCCTGCCTTATCCACAGTAGCCACCCGGGCACAGACCATCGCAAAAGCCTTCCTGCAGCGGATGGATGAATTGAACGGAAAAACAAACGGCATCTACTGCTCTTTGGGATTGTTGGATTGGTTCGGTGAGTGGTTCAAGGACAGGCCGCTGTGGGTTGCCTGGTATAACGAGGCACAAACCAAAGCGAGTGTGATCGCAGCAGTTCGTGCGAAAGGTTGGACCGGGATCATTCCACTCTGGCAATACGCTTCTGATGGTGATATTGACGATGATGGCGTGGCAGATGGGATCAGCATGGGTATGCAGTACGGCTTCCTGGATCTGAACTGGTTCATCGGAACTGCAGATGATTATTATTATCTCTTTGGAACCGAGATGCCGGTAATCGAGGAACCAGAGGACGACGAACCCGATATTCCAATCGAAGAAGAACCGGAGACAGGCGAATATGCGAATTATGTTGTTGGTGTGTCCTGTCTGAATCTACGGTCAAAACCTTATGTCAGTGAATCAACACTAATTGGCAAGCTGTTCAACGGCATGCCCCTGAAAGTGTCAAAGACAATGGTGATCGATGACAAAACGTGGCTGAGATTTGCTGTTCAAGGTTGGTGGGCATGCCAACAGGAAGGCGAGAATATTTACGCGGTAGAAGCAAGTTAGTATCAAGTTAGATGAAACCAATCCCCTCTCTGCGAGGGGATTTTTTATTTCTCCAGTTTTGAAATGTCCTTTATTTTATCCCCGTGGTAATAAACGCCGGTCTGCCAATTTTGCAGGCTATGGATCAACAACTCTCTTGATAAACTGACCTCTCGCAGTGGGAAAGGTGGTATTCCCATTGTCGCTTCAACAGATTCGATCTTCCCTTCCGAATCAAAAATAAGCTTGTTGATCTCAAACCGCATCGTTTCAATGTTGGCCATTGGAGCTGGTTTTCTTTTTTGTGGAAATGAAAAGTCACTCATTGAAGTTTAAGTATCCTTTCTTTATTTGCGAGTTAGAATAATTATAGAATATATGTTCTATAAGGTAAAGAGATGAATGTCATTGGAAATGCACGATTATTTGAAGGGGATTGCCTGGAGATCATGCCGCAGTTCCAGGATGGTTCTGTGGATCTCATCCTCGCTGACCTGCCCTACGGAGTGACCGCTTGCAAATGGGATGTGATCATTCCGTTTGACAAGCTCTGGGCTGAGTATGAACGACTGCTCAAACCAGCCGGCTGCGTGATCCTGACGGCCAGTCAGCCTTTCACCACCAAGCTGATCAATAGCAAAATGGACTGGTTCCGCTATGAATTGGTATGGAAGAAAAACACCTGCAGCGGGCATTTGAATTCAAAGTATCAGCCGCTCCGTGGACATGAAAATATTCTCGTTTTCTCACCGGTGAAAACAACCAGGATGACCTACCGGCCGCAGGGTTTAATCCCGGTCGACAGAATGAAGCGAACGGGTAGGTCCAGGATTTACCGCAAGCAGACAACGGAGATTAGACGTGTCCGATGGACGAACTTTCCCCGATCCGTTTTGGAGTTCTCCTCAGAGACCGATCACCGACATCCGACTCAGAAGCCGGTAGCCATGCTGGCGTATCTGATCGAGACCTACTCCGAACCTGGTGGCGTCGTGTTGGATAACACGATGGGCGTCGGGAGTACAGGTGTAGCAGCTCTGCAGGTGGGCAGGCAGTTTGTCGGTATCGAGCTTGAGGATGAGTTCTACCAGGTCGCTGTGGAGCGGATGAACAGACTAATTGATTACCACCTAGTCGCCGATTGAATCATTAGGCAGATTAACATGCCTTCCAGAAATTATATTTTCAGAATAATCAATATTTCCAAATTGAAGCGCATTTATCGTTGCTTCTTTGCCGAGAAGCGGATTGAATTCTGCCAATATTTTTTTACTAAACGGATCGTTAGGAGATATCTTTGCCTTTTCCAAGCATATTGCAGCAAAAAGATTGTACCGGGGTTTGGCTGAACCTGCATAAGAGCCAACAATGCCCCAATCTTCACACATTTGTGCGAGAGCTTTATTTAATTCATCATAAGAAATATCTTCAATATGTCGTGGTTTTATTTGATCTTTCTTCATTTTTTCTCCTTTGCTTTCAATAATTACGGTTATCGAAACCATTTTTCACAATTTCCTAATGAAGATCAACATCCATCTTCTGAGCATATGAGTAACCGATCCAAACCAGTATTCTGGTTTAGATTATATGCAGCAACCCGTGTATTCACCTGTGCGTCAGTCATTGGTAGACTATAAGCAACCTTATCGATGTCATCCCAGAAAAAAACAATGCAGATTGACTCTCCCTTGCATATTTTTCTTGCAATTGCGATCAATCCGTCTCTATCTGAACTTGTTGCCTTTTCAATGACTACGAAATTTGCATTTCCTTGAGAGCCGATTAATCTGAATGTAGGAACAGTTTCGGGAGTAGGGGTAATTTTCGAGGAAGAACAAGCTGATAACGTGACAAGAAAAAATAATAATATCAGCAAAAAACGGAATGAAACTTTTACTATTTGTCTGTTCGTAGAATGATCCTGTTTTCTAATAAACATAATTACCTCCCTTATATATTTAATAATTATATGGAAAAAAGATCAGGAATTCAATTGTTGTCAGCTGTGGGTTTAAGGTCAACGGCGAAGGTCTGACAGGACCCGCGCCGTCTAACCAAACAGGTCTGAGGCCAGCACCTGGTGGTTTCGTCCACTGTCACTTTAATGTTTAAAGCTCCAAAAAGTGGACCCGGCTGGGATCGAACCAGCGACCAAGCGGTTATGAGCCGCGTGCTCTAACCACTGAGCTACGGGTCCAAAAAGAATTACCAATTGTAAAATGTGCTCTACCACAGCACCCTACGGGTGTCTCCGTAACCTTCGGTTACTCCGAAGCTACGGGTCCAAAAGCAGTCAAATTATAACATTAACAAGTTCCCATACATAGAAAAAAAAACAGGCGAGCCTGCCCTCATTCATCGAAAGTATAGCGGGAAGCCGCATCATCGGGCAATGTAAGGCTTTTGATGTATTCCTGTACCGGGCCGGTCACCAGGTCTCCATTGGTGTAGTGCATACCGGGGGTGTAATCAAGCGAGAAGGTTGTGCCATCAGAGAATTCAAGGGTGTAGCGCTCCGTACCGCCGCCGTCGGGGATATCCTCCGGCTCGATGGGGGTAATCGTACGCAAGTCGAGCGAGTCAAGCTGGTCAAAAAGTGTATCGTGCGCCTGCTGATCAGGCTTGATCGCCCAGCCGCCCTGGTTGACCATGGTGCCGTTCACCTTTCCGTCGCGGTCAAACATTACGGAACTGAATGCGGTATTGCGATAGATCTCGTAGCTCTCAGACCACTGCAGTTCGGGCTGGATGGAACCGGATTCAGAGGTATAAGTTATTTTAAGCAACATGGGGGTTTGATCCGTTTCTGACAACCTGCAGCCTGAAAGGAAGACGGTTAACAAGAGAAGCAAGCACAGGTTCAACCGGTGTAGGAAAAGCCTGAATCGTTTAAGAAGAATAGATATTGCCCGCATATGGATATATCATATACAATTTTTCATTTTAATGTTCAAATACGCCGTATTAAATTCATTTCTATTTCAATTTTTACTTATTCTTTTTTGGTCAATGGGGAGATAATGATGAAAGGTCAATCCCTTTTGGTTATTCATATCCGGCATGCGCTTCAGGCATTTCAACAGGAGAAAATATGCCGAAATCGCCGACAACTTCCAGCGGAAAAAATAACAAGGCTTCTCCCTCAGACGGGCTTTCAAAAAACCGTATATTAAGGTTCCTGAATTCATTGGTTTCCCGCCCCAGACACCTCATCAATTTCCTGCTGTTGGTTGGTTTCTGCGCGGATTGGGTGTATGAGCTGCTCTACTGGTTCCCCAAAGACGCGTTCGGAACGGGCCTGAATTACTGGGCCTATACCGACTGGCTGATCGATTATTCGCATGGGTTCATCCGGCGCGGGCTATCGGGTGAGGTGTGGCGTTTCATTCCAGATTCAATTTCAACGGTAGAGTTCACTGCAATTCTCAGCTGGACGCTGGTCCTGGCTGCAGCGTTTGGCTACCTGAGGCTGGCGGCACGCTCCTGGAAGACACTGCATCCGTTAACGCTTTTTGGGCTGCTGTTCCTGCCCTCACTGTTCGTATTTTACCTGCACGATCATAACGCCATCGCCCGCAAGGAAATTCTCGGCTACCTGACCGTATTGCTGCACCTGTTCATCGTTGAAAAATACTTTCCTCCTGGCATAGACTCCAAGCGTATTGAAGGAAGTCTGTGCCGTTACGTGGGGTGGCTGCTGCCCGTCAGTGTGATCTTCCTGCCGGCCATCATCCTGGTGCATGAGGCAAATTTCCTGATGTTCGTTCCGCTGCACGGGATGATCACACTCTCGATCCTGCGCATGAGCTCCGGGCGCGGCTGGGTGAAGGCGGCTTTGTGGACGGGGCTGGCTTATCTGCCTGCGGCGCTGACCTTTGGGATTGTGTATCTTTCGGGGACACCGAGCCATGAGACGTTATTGGCAATCTGCGAAAAATGGCTGGCCGCTGGCGCCTTGCGAGACAGTACTTGCGTGCTTTCGCCCGACCGCCTGAGCGGATCGACCCTGCCCGGCTCGTTCATCCCGATGGAGTGGACATTGAGAGAGGCGGCTACTTATACGCGCATGATCGTTTGGATGAATATGGGCGCATGGCTGATTATCCTGCCGGTGCTGGGGTTCTGCCTGTGGTATCTCGTGCGGCAGGCGTTGTATGCCATTCTGCGGGAAAATTCATCAGAGCGGTTTGCCGCGAAGGCGGCGAAGCAGTTTACGAGCCGTTTTTATTTGTTGTATTTTTTGATCCCGCTGGTGTGTTCGCTGCCGATCTATTTCACAGCCTACGATTACGGGCGCTGGTTCACAGTCACCAGCATCAATTTTGCAATGCTGGCGGTTTCGGCGAATCTGCCCTTAATGGAGTTTGCATTCTATAAGGAAGACAAAGAGTCATGCAGCATCTCCGAGACGAAGGAGCACCTGGACAGCAAGGCAGTGTTTTATGGTGTGTCGATCTTGATCTGTCTGCTGGCGCTGGTGTTATGGCTGCCGCATTATTGTTTGTTCGAGTGCGACATTTTAAGGAGCCCGCTGGAGTATTTCGCGCATACGTTTGTGGCCAATTAATGACGTGTTTGATTAAGGAGAAAGGAGGTATTTCTCTATTGACAGCCTCACAGGGATGCGAGATATTTTTCGGACGTGTAATTCAAAGGGGGATGGACGAGGAATTTACGTTGTAAAACGTCCTCGGGCGGGTTTTGAACCCGCCCCTACAAACGAAAATTTTTTTCAGTTAATAACAGACCTCAAGACGTATCTCGAGGTTCAGATCGCTAGAAAACTTGCCGATTTGGCAAGTTTTTGCTTTTAAAACCTGCCAAACTGGCAAGTCCCATTTCGGGCGTTTTGTGAGAAGATTGAATTAAAGTATCTACTCACCAAGAATTGGGATAGGCAAAGAGGGTGAGCCAAAAAGAGATTGAATGGCATCAAAAGCATGAATGCCGGATAATTCAGCAGTATC
>ENA-OSEO01000389-OSEO01000389.1-sediment-metagenome-genome-assembly--contig:-NODE-389-length-115591-cov-8.386222_pt1 | contig 115591 bp, 114 predicted proteins | sample MGYA00237883_ERZ534232 | MGnify/ENA metagenome assembly ERZ534232
GAGCAAGATGGGATGGTATTGGATTTCCGGTACCATAGTCTGTTTGGTTGAACCGCCGTATGCCGAACGGCACGTACAGTGGTGTGAGAGGTTGGGGCCTAGCGGCCCTCGCCTACTCGATTGCTGATGCAATCAGTCGGGGTATAGATACGTGTGTTCCTAGGTTCGCGTATCCAGTTGCATACCCGAAGCCCCGGACACCACTCGAAGCAGACCATGGACCAAGGCGAATGGTAAGAGAACGAATCCACCTAGGAGCATTCCCAGTTCATACCACAGCGAACTATCCTTGTAGGGCCGTCCCTTCAGCCTTGAGCGCAACGCACTGTAGGGAATGCCATAGATATTGCCGACCAGCATGATCTGGGCAGCGGATAGCATCACCTGGGCCTCTTGATCTCCATAAGCATCCCTGATCGATGCATAGGCATCGCTCTTGGGGAATCCTCGGGTATCGGCGAAATGTTGGGCAAACAGGATTGCCTTCGCTTCCTCAGGTTTCACAAAATTGCCATCGCCACTGAGAAAGCTGTGGATCTCATCATTGCCCATTCCTTGCTTCAGGGCCATATATGCATGGGCATAGGAGCAAACCGAGCAACCGTTCACCTCGGTCACGGCCAACTGCATCCGTTCAACAAGGCCTTTGTCCACCAGTTGTGTGCGCCTGTTGGTGGAGATTTTACCTGCAGCGGCAGGTATCATCACGGACGCGCGGTACAGTTCTCCCAAGCTGAATTTCTTCTTGAATTCTGTCCGTGCACCGATATGTTCCGGTATCGTGATATTTCGTGCCATGTATGGTGCTACTTCCTCGTGGGGGTTTGGGGCCAAGACCCGGTCAGAACAATATACCCAGACTTCACGCAGTAGACAAATGGTCCATACCGGGACACACTACCGGTTGGAGGTACTGCGTATGTCCGATCCATGGTACGTCACACTATTCAGGAACTATGCGAACCAGTATGACAAGGAATCGTACACCCAAGGAACCATGGGAGAATGCGATTTTCTTGAACAGGAACTGGACTTCGACAAGACTTTGCGGATACTCGATGTCGGCTGTGGTACCGGGCGGCATTCGATTGAGCTGACCAAACGCGGGTATAAAGTAACGGGGATAGACTATTCCGAGGCGCAGTTGCGACGGGCCAAGGAGAAGGCTCAAGCGGAAAACCTCACCATATCCTTCATGCAGGCCGACGCCCGCCGCCTTCCCTTCGATTCGGAATTCGATGCCGCCATCATGCTCTGCGAGGGAGGCTTTTCCCTCATGAAAACCGACCAGGAGAATGCTGCGATCCTGGCAAGCATCGCCAAATCCTTGAAACCTGATGCACGGCTTATTTTCACCACACTCAACGGGTTCTTTCCCTTGGTCAATTCCTTGAACGAATTCTATGCGGTGAATTCCAACGGGGGAAGTCTGTGCGATAGCAATCGGTTCGATACGCTGACCATGAGGGACAACAATACCACCACCACGTTCACCGACGATGATGGTAAGGAACACACGATCCACTCGAATGAACGGTATTACCTGCCCAGCGAGATCACGTGGTTGCTTGCCAACCTGGGTTTTGGGCACGTCGAATTCTTTGGTGCGCACTTGGGAGCTTTCAGCAGGGAACACAAACTGACGAGCCAAGATTTCGAGATGCTGGTGGTTGCACACAAGCACCTCTCGGCAAATGCACGTGTACTGCAGTATACGACTCTGGTAAACCAATACCGCATACCCATCGCATACTCGATAATCCTCACTGTCCTGAAAACCCTACATACGGCATTGGCAGGAAGGTTCCCGGAGGCGACGGCGACTTCGTTGTACCAGGGGTATATGGATATGAGTTATGTCGGCTTGGTCACACCGGAACTGAAGAGTCATGATTTGAAGCTGGCCATTGTCTACATACATGCGACCGGGTGTTTCGAGCTCTGGCTTGCCGCGCGGAATAGGACAATCCAAACCCAGTACCGGGAAAAACTGAGAGGCAAGGTGAAACCACCGTTCCAACTGGTCGAGAAGGACCCTGCCGAGGATGCGATTGTGCAGGTAGTACTCGACGAGCATCCGAACTATGATGACCAGAATATACTCGTTGCTACCCTATGCGATAAGATTGAGGGATTCATGGATGATATCAACGCCATGCTGGTACCGTAGCGGATATTGCCTCAGGTTTTTGATAGGGACTTGCCTACATGGTGAACAATTTGCGTTGGTTGAAGGGGCCCATCCGCCGTTCCAATGGAAGGTTTTCCAGTGAAGGGCTCGTTATTTTCCTTGCATTGCGTCATCATGCTGTCAGGAGATTTTGGAGTATGGAAGAATTGAAACGAGCTACGGGTGCCTTGCTGGGTCTATATGTCGGAGATGCCCTGGGAGCCCAGACTGAGGGTATGCAGGAATCCGACCTCCTCACATTGTTTCCGCAGGGAATCGGGGAAATGTACACAAAGGACCGTATCGTTGGAGATTGTGGAGAAATTACCGAAAGGAGCGAACTGGCAATCCTTCTCGCACAAAGCATGCTCCTGAACAATCGCTTCGATACCGACAATATCACGGCTACCTATCGGAACTGGCTGGGGGAAAATCCTTCCTTGGTGGAATCTTCCCTCAAGGCTGCCCTTGAATCCGCACCTCTTGTAAAAAGCGAATCAAACGGGGCTCTGTCCCGTATCGTTCCCGTGGCCATATATGGATTGACAAAGCAAACGAGGACCCTTCTGGATATGGCTGAACAAGCATGTATGATTACGCATCGGAGTCAACTCTGCATAGACAGCAGCAAGACCTATGCCCTGGCCCTTGTGGAAAGCATCAATGAGGGAACCGGCGGTGAAAAACTGGTCGGCTATCTGAAGGTCTGTGCGGCAAAATACCATTTTGACGAACGCATCCCCGCTGTCCTCAACAGTGTCTCCAAGAGCAAGGCTGCCTTAACCGAGGGCAAAGACAAGGATTCGGTCCTCCTTACCCTGCAGATTGTCCTCAGGACCCTGCTTGAGACATCCTCGTTTGAAGCAGGAATGAAGCAGATTGTGAAGAAGGGAGGTTCGGCCTGCTCGAATGCGGCTATCTACGGCAGCCTTGCGGGAGCGTTCTATGGGCCGGAGGCTATTCCCGATCGCTGGGTAGCTGAGTTGCAGGCTACCGATAGCCTCACCAGATTCCTGAGAAAGCAGTCTGCCCATAGAAGGTTCAATATGAATCTGGAAACCATGGCAAGCGACCTGGCAACAAGACTACTCCAAAGATAGTTGCATGCTACCACAAATTCGCGCTATCGGTGTCCTAATGAAAAGTATTCCTACCCCAGGGCAAGGGGTGGAAAGTGGAGGCTTCGCCTCCTTTCCCGCCCCAAGGGGCGAGGTATGGATCCTTGCGTTGCCTGCACTCGCTCGGGAGAGTGACCGTTTCACGGTCCCTTTCCCCTCGCTTCGTTTGCCATGAAAGGTTCCTTCGGTCACCTCACGTTGCCTGCACTCGCTCGGGAGAGTGACCGTTTCACGGTCCCTTTCCCCTCGCTTCGTTTGCCAATCAATCGCAATCCAACAGAATCACTCCAGTTCTGATATCGGCACCCAGCTCGATTGTCCTGTACCCGATCGGTCCTTCTTCCCGCTCCAGGGCATCCGAATGCTTCTTCACTTGGTAGAATACAGAGGGCGTGATGTGCTGGGTGATATTCCGATAGCTCCTATCGTCGAGTGCATGATAGTGCCCGCAGAACACATGGATGTCTTTCCCAGTCCCGCACAGCGTGTCCCGAACAGTAGCCCTATCACGCAACGGGTAGTGCCTATCCATATACGAATCGTCAAAATCGAGTATCGGGTGATGGACGAACAGGACGACCCCGTACGGATGAGCTTCGATCTCCTCAAGCAGCCACGCCAATTGCCCGCTACCCAACGTAGCTTCTTTGGTGTCCAGAAAAAACACTTTCCAGGTATCTATGGAGGTACAATAGTAATACTGCCCAGCATGGATATGCTCTTCCGGCAGATTCATATCCTTCAGGCTGTCATGATTGCCCAGCACGATATGGCTAGAAAGCTTGTATTCATTGAGAGTCTGGTAAAACCACTCGACCATATGGGGTTCCGCGATGTCGCCGGTACACACCACGTTCGTGATATCATTGCGTTTCAAGTCATCGAGGACAGCGAGAAAGTTCCTTTTGGTGTCGACATTGAAGCGCCTTTCGAATGCATGTCCCAAGTGTATGTCGGTAATCTGAGCCAGAACCATGCATCCCCCTTCAGTTCACTTCCATATTGATTTTTGGAATCGACCAGCAATTGAATTCCGGCAGGTACTCGAACTGGGTGATCGAGCAAGGATCGATCTTGAACAGGTGCCTTCGATACGGAGGCATGGACAATACCGTGCAGATCAACGTTCTGATCAGCCCCTCGTGGGTTACGAGAATATAAATGCGCTCCCGGTCCAACGAACTGAACAAACCCATGATCCTTTTGGCAGCCTCTTCTCCGGTCTCTCCACCAGGTATTCGGAAATCATGGGTCCTGGAAACATAGGCTTCCCAGAAATCGGGATACACCGACTGTACCTGCTCATCGGTCATTTGTTCGGTGATCCCGACATCTATCTCGTTCAACCTAGCATCGACAAGTGGCGCCAGTTTCTTATGGGAAGCGACATACGATATGGTCTGTTGTGTCCTGAGATATTCGCTCACATATATGGCATCGATACGGATAGGATCGAAGAACGGCACCAACTTTTCTGCTTTCCACTTCCCCTCGTCAGAGATCGGTTGGTTGTTGAATTTAAAGCCAGACTGGTAGAATTCGCCTTTTTGCTTATCCGCATGCCTGAGTACGTATATGCCCATACCCGTACAATATGCGCAACGTGGCAAGTGGTCAATTGATACATTATCGCAACCCAGGTAACAGTATTGTTTAATCACGACAGTAAGCTATAGAATCCGATACATAAAACTCCACAATGTATGACAGTCTTATTAACTGCTTATTTTTTAACGTATAATAATTTAAATTATATCTACACTTTGTTTATGTGTTTTATCAACCGTAGACCTGAATGATATACCTCTAAATTCTTAATAGATGTCATATTTTTATAGTTTTTCTTGTGGATATATATGACATTTTACTATACACTTGAATTGAACGAGAGTCGTGGAGGAGGATTACGATATGCCTATCGAGATTGATATGGTTGGAATTGGCATGCGATTGAAAGAGTTGCGAAAACGCTCGGGCCTTAGTCAAAAAAGTCTTGCGGAATACTTGGATATCGATCAAAGCCTAGTTGCAAGGCATGAGGCCGGGGAACGCCCGCTGACTTCCACAACACTTGAAAAATTAGCAGCGCTATATTGCTGTCATGTGAATTCTATCCTTACAGATAGCCAATGTGGGGAATCGGTTGGATTTGCATTCAGATCAAACCAAGTTGGAGCGAGTGACCTTGAAGCATTGGCTGCGATCAACCGGATTGTCCTGAACCAAATGCAGATGGATGGAATTATTTAATATGGTGGTACTATGGACAAAATGGATCTGAGAACGAGAAGCGAAAGAATCAGAAGACAATTAGGTGAAGACCTCTCTTCGCCAATCGACATATTCTCACTTGTAAAAGGAATCGACAAACTCACTTTGGTATTCTATCCATTAGGGGTGAATATCAGTGGAGCTTGTATAAAAAGACCCACCTCCATGGTTATTGCCCTTAATTCGGTCATGACACTTGGCAGACAGAGGTTTACTCTAGCCCACGAGCTCTACCACCTGTTCTTCGATGATGACATGAAAACAACCATCTGTCCGACAAAAATTGATTCAGGAGATAAAATTGAACGGGAAGCTGATCGATTTGCTTCTTATCTACTCATTCCCCCGGTTGCACTGGATGAGCAAATCCAATCATCAGCCCTTTATGCTGATCAAAAACTTTGTGTCGATAATGTATTCAGGTTGGAGCAGTATTTCGGTGTGAGCAGGAAGGCAATGTTGTTCCGGCTACAAGAAGAGCACCTTATAACGAAGGATGAAGCCCTGGCAATGGAGTCCAACGTTATCATGTCGGCTTCACGACGTGGTTATGATACTTCCCTATATAGACCATTACCCAATAACCAACAAAGGATAACTCTGGGTTACTATATCACTAAGGCAGAACAACTCTATGCTGAAGAAAAGATTTCCACCGGAAAGTATGAAGAATTTCTTCTTGATGCATTTCGAGATGATATAGTCTTTGGAACAGAATGCGATGAGCCAGAGTATGTCGACTAAGTTGCTCTACTTCGATACCGACTGTATATCTGCCTTCTTTTGGGTCAAATGCGAGTGGCTATTAGACACATTATATCCAGGAAGGTTGATGCTTCCTAGGGAAACATATTCAGAACTCTCCCGAGTTCCCCACCTCCAGACTCAGGCAGATATCATGCTTTCTTCAGGTCGAATACAAATCGAAAATATCGAAATCGGAACTGAAGAATATTCTCTCTTCGATAACTTGAGCAATCCAAATCAAGGGCAAATCATAATAGGCAAAGGTGAAGCAGCCTGCATTGCCCTCGCAAAAATTAGAAATGGAATTTTAGCAAGTAACAACATGCGGGACATAATCTTCCATATACATAAATTCAAACTTGAATATAAAACAACTGCAATCATTATGAAAGAAGCATTTGAAGCTGGCCTTATCACGGATAACGATGGAAATTTGTTATGGTCAAAAATGCTGGCAAGAAAAAGAAAACTCCCTTTCCCAACATTTACAGACTACCTTAATAGCCTATAGAGATTCGACCAGATAAAATTCTCATTCCTGGTATTCGAACAAATCCCCGGGTTGGCATTCCAGGGTCTTGCAGATCGCTTCCATGGTTGTCAGCCTGATGGCACTGATCTTGCCGGTCTTGAGGTTCGAGAGGTTTGCGATGGTAATGCCCACCTCCTGCGCAAGCTCGGTGAGGGACATCTTGCGATCCGCAAGCACCCTATCCAATCGAATGATAATTGCCATGGCACTTCCTATACAGTCTGTTCATATTCTTCCTGCAACTGCAGTCCATAGGTAAACACCTTTGCTAGAATCAACAGCGCAAGGGCATACACAACCTCCGAGGGAAGAGGACGGAAACTGAATCGCAGTAGCTCATGCACCTCCACTGGTGCCTGCTGAAATACCACCAGCAGGTGGATTTGCCGCATATAGGCGAATACCAGCAGGAGCAACCCCATATTCCTCACAGATTCGGAAAGTGAACGTGCGAAGCCCTCTTTCCTTGAAAGCGACGATACCGCATGTCTCAAGTAATAGAGGAACAGGATAGCGACAGCAAGGGAGAGGACCAGCAACAGGGAACACAGGATATAGGTGCCAAGACTCCCCGCTACAATCGGGACCTTAAGATTCACACTATCCGAAAACGGTGCCACCAACGGCAAGTGAACTCCTGCTCCGGAGATCGGTGTCGAAATGAGATAGATAACCAATCCAATCAATGCAAGACTCCCCACCACAAGGCCAACAGTAAGCAGGACAAGCAGAGGTTTGAGTAGTTTGGATGGATTTGTACGCATGGGAACCCTCCAATATTATTGTTTCGCGGATAATTATTATCGTATTACGATAATTTTATCAAGAGGGGGTTCCAAGTTTCATTGACAGACACGGAAAACAAATCATTATGTTGCGCTTGGGGTACAGCATCAGGAAAGCATCACCCAGCCACTGGCCTTGAGACTTCCTTGCGAATTTCGCTATCACCTTTCGCTCAATCGGAGCTACACTGGAAGCATGGTGAAGCAGAGGAAATATCATCCACAAGGGGAACCGATCATGAAATTGAGAACGATAGTGATTGTCCTGTTCTGCCTGGTAGTCCTGACCTCCTGCACGACAGGAAGGGACGTCATCCAAATGGAACCAATCGAACCGGTTGCCGAATCACCTGCGGTCCAAGAGGTAGCGACCGACACTGGAGAAACCGCAGACGATGTCCTCTCGATAACATGGGAAACCACAGCCGAACAGTGGCGAGGCATGTACGGATACCGACAGACAGTCTTGCTTCCTCCCGACGGATATGCAAAACCCTCCTATGGCTATGGATCGTTCGACATGGATTCGAGCATCGGCAGTGCTACCGTACGCATGGAACTGCTGACCTATGAAGCGGGAGGAACAGTAACCATCGAATTGCGTGAAGGTCCCGAATACCATAAGGGGGGAGGTGTCCTCGATGCGTCTGAAGACACCTACGAAGGATGGAATACCGTTTTTGTCTTTATCGATGAAAACGGACAGGAGATCGCACCGGATGCTGGTTCCATTATAGAGATTCTGGACCCCGACAAACCGGTGATACTCCCTACAGAACCACAGCCTGCCTATTTCACGGTACACAACGCGACCGGAACTACCCTCACCTACCTCGATATCTACACCAACGACATGATGGCAGTCGATGAACTCGGGTACAACCTGTTGCCCCAGGGACCGCTGCCCCCAGGAGCGTCGGTGCAGATCCTGTTCGACAACCACCCGGACCTTGAGGAGGCGATCCTCTATCGATATGCACAGCTACTGCATGTATTCGCAGAGAACGAAGCACTGGAGACCTACTATCGCGAATGGTATCCCGACTTCGACACTCTCGATCTGACGATATCCCCAGACCACAAATTTATCATGGAAAACTCCACTGAACCTGCGGAAAATGCTATCAGAATTGAAAACCAGACCGATTACGACATCATTGAACTCTATATCCTCACCCCCGATATGGAAGAGGGCCTGGATTTCAGCAAGGAGTTGTTGGGTGGCATGGACCTATCGGGCGGTCAGTTTGTAGACATCTTTATCGACCAGTGGCCATACCTGCAGGAATTCCTATCCAACAGCGACCTGAGCAGCTTGCTGGTTGTCGCATATGACGAAGACGACTACATGCTGGTCAAGGATTGGTTCCCCGCATTCGATTCCTGGACACTCCGGCTCACCCATGACGACTACTTCGATTTGTAGGACCTCGATCCGACTCTTGCAATGGTGCTCCGAACCAGTATAATGCTGCTATGATATACAAAACGAAGCTTACCACCGCTCTCCTTCTCATACTCCTTCTCTCCCCGCTCGCGGGTGCGGCATTTCCCCAGACAGATGCAAGGACAATCGGAGGAACGGAATTCGAATTCCCTGGTGATGCCTTGACCCGGGGACCGGCGCTATTCGCCCTTGCCATGGGAACCTCGCGTGAAAATGGGGAAATCCAACAGCAGCACCTGCTCCAGTGGCAAGCATACCTGGACTCATCGACATCGTTCCTGCGCGAGTGGCCCCTCTACCATTTCCCTGTTATCGACGCACCAGGATTCATCCAAGGTGTCATTAGACGCGGTATAGCGAAGAGTTATGACGGGCAGGTCGACGCCGACAAGGCAGCTGTCCTGTTCTTCAAGAGCGCAAGGAAATTTTCCGAGGAATCGACAATCCCGATCGATGACCAGGCGACACTCGTGGTGGTACAGGCCAACGGCACCATAGCAGGATATGTGAAGGGACTGCCCAGCGCCCAGTCGTTGGGGAAACTGGAGCTTCTTGCGAACAATTGACCCGTTGGGTACGTCCAGAAATGGTATCAACACCATAATGCTACGTAATCCATGCACAATGGAAACAAAAGGCATCGACATCCAGAGGACAAGCCGGACCTACCCGATCCGCTCCTCGTCCTCCGGGATTTCGGTGTCGGCACTGAGAATCCTGTCCATCTCATCGAGCACACCCTGGGTGTATGTCCCAAAGTTGAACATGGGCCGCAAGCGTCTGAACAGCGGCCGCACGAAATGCCGAAGTTGACTCTGGTCCTTCTCCATGGTCGTCTTGCTCTGCAGCATCAGGACCGTGACCGCCGACGGCGAGTAGTAGGTGCCCACCTCTTCGAAGCCGAACTTCTTGTAGAGCTTTATCGTCTTCACATCGTCGGCGAACACATCGATAATCATGTTCTCGACACCCTTGCTGCGTGCCAATAGGAACACAAGAACGATCAGACCGATGGAAACCGCAGTATTGCGCATCTCAGGCAACACAGCCAACCGGATGATCTCCGAACAGTTGCGCGACTGCAACACCGACTCGACATCGAAATACCGCGAGATCGGCAGTGGCCAGAAATTGTCCGATGTCATCAACGACACGGTCCCCACCGGATGCAATCCCTTGAACGCGAGGATATGGGTCGCCTTCTCGTCGACAGCCCTATGGATCGTCTCCTCAAGATAGCCCTTCTCGCCGACCAGCACCTTCCGCTGGATGAAGAACACATCGTTTATGCCGGCTTGGTCGGAGACCAGGGCGAAGCTGATCGCATCGCGTCCCTCGTCATCCATCGGAAATATCGTGGTGAACTCGGAACCGACATGCTCCTCGCTCTTCACCCGGATACGTCCGCCCATCTTCTCCACAATACTGTAGCAGTTTGAGAGCCCGAGCCCCGTACCGGTTCCCGGCGCCTTTGTCGTGAAGAACGGGGTGAATATCTGGTTGAGGTTCTCTTCGGCAATACCACAGCCGGTGTCCCCCACCTTGATATAGACGAAGCCATTGATTTCCATGCACGTGAGGGTGAGGGTCCCCTTGCCTTCCATTGCCTGGATCGCGTTGACAATCAGGTTCAGGAAGAGTTGCTGCAGTTCCCCTTCGTTCGCCTCGATGAACGGCAGGGCGTGGTAGTTGCGCTTGACCACGATATTCTGCGAATCGACACCACGGGTTGCCAGGCGCAGCGAGAACTCGAGGACCCTGATTATCTCCACCTGCTGGATTTCCTTGATCGGCTCCTTGCGGGAATAGATCGAGAGCTCCTTGATCACATCGGCCGCGGTCTTGGAGTATGAAAGGATATCCTCCAGGTACTCGTGGTGCTGGCTGCCCTCCTCGACCTCGGTGAGCATGATCTCCGCAGTACCCGAGATACCTGCCAACGGATTGTTCAGCTCATGGGCGATTCCCGCCGCCAACGTACCGATACCTGCCATCTTCTCGGTCCTGACCAACTCCTCCTGCAGGTTCTTCTGTTCGGTGATATCGTTGATGATCTCGATGAATACGCTCTTCGAATTCTCCGGAACCTTCACATTGTGGAATTGGAACGAGTATACCCTCTCGGACACATCCGCCTCGGTTTCCTGCAGGACACCGGAGTGGAGGCAATCGAGCGCCTGGCAGAATGGACACGGCCGGATACGGTGGAAGAACGCCCGGTAACACTTGTTCCCGATCAACTCCTTCTTGTTGTTGCCGAAGAACGTCACCGCGGCGGTGTTCGCCTCCTGAATGGTGAAATCGATATCGATCAGACAAACGGGCGATGCGATTCCATTGAATATCGCCTCCAGCTTGTTCTTGCTCATGGTAAGCTCGTTGCCCTGGATCCGCAGCTGTTCGAACGAAAGGGCATTCTCCAACGAAAGGGAGCTCTGCGCCGCAAGGATCTCCAAAGCCTCGACCTCTATCGAAGTGATGAGCGATTTGTTGTAGTCGTATCCGATCAGGATATACCCGGCGATTTGTTTGCGGAATATGAGGGGAATCAACACATCGGCCATGGGAAGCTGCTCGCTCACCTGCAACCTCGGTTCATCCGGATGCACGTTGATGATCGACGAGCTGTTTTCCCGACTCAACCGCTGCAGCTTGTCTTCGATTTCCTTGGGGAAGGAAAACACCAGCTCGTCACCGGTCTCCAATTCTGTCGGACACTTGCTGTTCGAGATCATGAGAAACTTGTCGCCATCGCCTATCCGCTTGACAGCGAACACGACCCACTCCGTCTTCAAGCCGGTACTCAAGTTTTTGACCACCTCGTCCCCGAGTTCCTGCAGGTTGACAATGGTCGTCAGCTTCTTGCTGAGATTCTTGATAGTCGTCTGGTACGGGTGCCGTTTCGGTATTATGACCGTATCGACGATAAATGTAAGGAAATTCCTGATCGGATGGATAATGATAACCGTTACGATCCCGAGTATGATCGCCAGTTGGGAAATATCGCCCGGGGCGAAATCGGTGTTGTACAACTGGATGATCTTGATGATCAGGAAGTACGAAATGGAAGCGATGATCGCAAGGATCGTGGAGTAGATGATATTCAGCCCTACCCTCGAGTAGTTGATCAGCTTGAACTTGTAGATCGTGTAGAACAGCAGCAACGCATTGATGGTCGCGGAGAATATGTCGACCGGGTACTTGCCCACCGCGGGAAAGATATTCATGAAAATTCCGACAAGCATGATGACCACACCGATAAGCGGAAGGAACAGGTTCTTGTGGTACTTCTGCAACGGCTTGATCTTTGAGCTGAACAGCAGGATACCAAGGGTGAGAAGCAGGTAGATATAGCTTATGGAGTAGGCGAATGCCGATCCGGGGGCAAGTTGGTAGTAGAAGACTCCTTCCGGGGTGAACCCTACATCCAGCACGATGCTTCCCGAGAAGTTCAGGAACATGAGGGGTATGATCAACAGGTAGCTGGCGGCAATGAATATGCGGATGGAACGCTTATGCAGGTCAAGGATATCGACAATGAAGTTGCTCAACGCGAAAGGGGCGGAAAGGAGACCGATCAGCATGATCTTGTTCCAGAACAACGGAGTCATGAAACCACTGTTCAGGTGCATCATCATCGATCCGAAACTCCATATGGAGAAGAAGATCATATAGAGTTGGAACGACCAGTAGAACCTGTCCTTCTTATATTGCAGGAATCCAAAAATTACAAAGAACAGATAGAGCAGACATGCCACTGCCGGAATAATGGTAGAGATATCAATGATCATGCGAATTCCTTTATGTACTTCCAAATGTATGCAACTTGTACTAGTATACAGACAAGTTATGGGATTAATCAAACTATTTATTATCGGAGCCACAGGATATTTGCTCTCAGGACTCTACGATGTGGCAGTGTTGTATGACAAATATCTGCTTAGGAAGGGATTGTACCTCGGGTTTTTCCTTACAGCGGTTCCCTATCCCATCATGTTCCTTACGATGCGTTCACCCCTTGGATCGGGTATATCCACCCTCCTTGTACTGCTGGTTCTTCTTTTCACAGCACTACTCGCCTATTCGGTACTGATCGAAATTCCCCGCTCCGCCAATGCCCATGGAACGCTGTATCGCAGCGGAACCTACAGTTTTTCTAGACATCCCGGTTTTATTTGGTATACTGTTGTCAATATCCTCATAGCTGTCTATTTCTGGGATATCGGGATTGCGTTGGTATGCGCTGGTTTCATCGTGTGCAATCTTGTCTTGATTGCCATCGAGGACTCGGTCCTGTTCCCAAGAATGTTTGCCGACTATGGGGAGTATCGGAAAGAGACACCGTTTTTTCTATCGCTGCAGAACATGATCCATCGGAGAAGCTAGCATGACAAAACATATTGTGACAACAGACGATGACCCCGCAATCCGGAAGGTCCTGCAGATAATGCTGAAGAAAGAGGGCTACCAAGTCACCCAATGCAAAGATGGTCATGAATTGTCTAGCATGCTGCAGCAAGACTCCGCAAGTGTCGACCTGGTGCTCCTGGACATAAAGATGCCGGGATTGTCCGGATTCGAAATGCTCGATATCATGCAACGCAACTATCCCCGTATACCGATCGTCATGTTGACCGCATTCAACGACCTCGATACCGGCATGAAGGCGATCCGTTCTGGTGCCGCCGACTATCTGGCAAAGCCTGTCCGCCGCGAGTCGCTCGTCTCCTGTGTGGAACGGGTAATATCGAAGTCCCAAATACAACAGGAGGCGGTTGCGGAGAAATCCAACTACCTCACCCGCCACGTCGAACTCGAGACCAAGTTGAAAGCCGCCCTCCTTTCCCTCAAGAACACTACTCGGGCAACCCTCGAAGCCTTCTCGGAAACCATAGAACAGAAGGATGCCTATACGAAAGGCCATTGCAGCCGTGTACGTACCATTTCCGTAGCAATCGGCAATGCGATCAAGTTGTCGCATGACAACATCCAGATCTTGGAGGGAGGCTCGCTTCTGCACGATATCGGTAAAATCGGTATCTCGGAGGAAATCCTGAACAAGGCATCGTCATTGACAAAAGAAGAGTATGAAATCATCAAGATGCATCCTGTGGCTGGAGAACGCATCATCACCCATATCGAACTGTTCCAACCGTACCGACCGATTATTCGAAGCCATCATGAGCGTATGGACGGAAGGGGATACCCCGACGGACTCAAGGGCGAAGAAATCCCCTTGGATGTGCGTATCGTATCCCTCGCCGATGCCTTCGACGCCATGACCAGCAGCCGTGCCTATCGCGCGGCATTGCCGACTGAAATCGCCGTGGAAGAGATCAAACTTTGCTCCGGCACCCAATTCGACCCGGAATTGGTCAACGTTTTCCTCGACAAAGAGATCTTCCTCCTGTAAAAAGCATCTATCAAACCATCCCCCGGTGACTTATACTGGATCCATGGGCAAGAAGAAACGGAAGAAGAAAAGAACCATTCCAGGAAAATCCCACATGCGCCTTTCGCTACTTCTGAGTATCGGCTTCATCCTGCTCATGCTCTCCCCCTGGCTCATCTGGCTCTCCCGGCCGACACTTCCCCTCTCGGTGCTCGTCTACAACAAGACCGTCCCCGACACCAGCGCCAAGGCACACGTCGGCCTGGGATGGCTGTTGCACCACTTCAAGCTCCTCGACATATCCGGCGACCGGTTCTCGGCCACAACAACCTATCGGGGATACCATCCTGAAGAACCTCAAGAAAACCGGATTGTTCCACTTGGTCCCGTTCCCGAAGACATGGATATGGTCTATATCGCCGACACCTATGGAATCTACCGCAACAACGAAGGTTTTTCCCGCACCGAAGGGGAGGAGGGAACACGGAACCTCATATATGGTGGCATGGACCAGACCGATGTCGATACCCTACGCGAATTCCTCAACCGCGACAGTCCCAACACGGTGGTCGCCGAATACAACACCTTCGCGACTCCGACACCCGACTACATCCAATCGCAACTCTATGAAATGTTCAGGACAACATGGACCGGCTGGTCGGGACAGTTCGTAGCCGACCTGTCCACCTCCGGCGATACCCCCTCGTGGATCTACGGCGTATACGAGCAACAGAGTGGCGAAGCATGGGACTATACCGGCAGTGGAATCGTCTGCTACAACACGGACGACGAGATACTGGTACTCACCGTGGGAGAGGACCTGGGGCCGCTGGTGAACCAATTCGTCTTCACCCCTGCCGGAGAACGGGCGTTGCGCCTCTCGGGATCCACCTACTACACCCACTTGTTCGACATTGTCGAACCATTGGCCGGTGCAGAAGTGCTTGGCGAATACCGGTTGGATACGACACCCCAAGGCGCGCAGAAGCTCAAGGATTTCGGTTTGGAGACCACGTTCCCCGCCATCGTCCGAGGAACAACAGCCTCCCACAGCACCTATTATCTCGCAGGCAATTGGGCATATAGTCCCACACCCTTGAAATTCTCATTCCTCGCAGGAGTGCCGAACCTCATGCAACGTACGGTACAGGATTCTTTGGCAAGCGAGAACAACTTCTATTGGCACATCTACCTGCCACTCATGCAGTCGATATTCGACGAAGCCTACACGCGCAAGAGCTTTCCCCCGAGCAAGGCCACAGCGACGACCACCAGTATCGGACAAACCACCATGGTCTCGCGAACGCACGGCAACCTGTTGCAGGTATGGCAGGATGACACCTGGAACGACCTGTTCATCCATGGTGTCAACCTGGGAATCGCCATGCCGGGAAAATGGTTCACCGACTTTCCAAAGGACAAGGCCCTCTACTACCGCTGGTTGACTCAGATTGGTGGACTGGGTGTGAATACGCTGCGCATCTACACCTTGCTTGACCCGGAGTTCTACCATGCCTTCCTCCTCTACAACCAATTGCACCCACAGCAACCTCTGTGGCTCATGCAGGAAATCTGGCCGGAGGAGGAACCGCACGGAAACGATTACCTCGACACCGACTACCAGGAGGAGTACCAAAAGGAAATCGTCCACGTGATCGATGCTGTACATGGAAACACCACCATCGACGAGCGGCGCGGCAGGGCTTGGGGAACCTACACCAGCGATGTCTCGGCGTACATTGTCGGGTACCTGGTGGGAAGGGAACTGGAACCGCATGAAGTCGAGGATACCGACCTGCTGAACGAAGGCTACCTGTTCAACGGAGACTACATCCGCACAACGCCAGCGGCCAGCCCTACCGAAGCATGGTTGGCCGAAAGCATCGACTATGTGCTCAGCTACGAGGAATCCGCATACGGATGGCAGCATCCTGTCGCAATCGTCAACTGGCCGACCCTGGATCCGATCGACCATCCTTCGGAACGCAACGAGCAGGGGGAAAAGGTCAACGAATCGAACGACCGTACCACCGTCGACATCAACAACCTGCTTCCCGGTCCACAATTGAAGGCGGGACTGTTCGGCGCGTACCACATATATCCGAACTACCCCGATTTCATGAACAACGATCCGCTCTACGATACCTACGAGGATGAATTCGGCCGTTTCCGCTATGGAGGGTATCTCAAGGAATTCATGGAACACCACACGGCCTACCCTGCGGTCATCGCTGAATTCGGCCTTGCGACCGGTATGGGCAACGCCCACTTCAGCCCTGACGGCTACCATCATGGCTCCATGACCGAACTCCAACAGGGAGAGGGAATCATACGCATGTTCGAAGCCATGCGGACTGAAGGTTACGCCGGGGGTATCATGTTCGAGTGGATGGACGAATGGACCAAGAAGACCTGGACTACCGAACCCTATATGATTCCCTACGACCGCCATATCCTGTGGCACAACACCGTCGACCCCGAACAGAATTACGGTATCTTGGCATACGAGGCGATCAAACCCAAACGGGCAGCCGTCACATCGCCGGGGTCCGGAGCGATAACACACGTGGATTTGCGCCTCGACGCCTCGTTCCTCCATATCGATATCGGGTTTACAGGTGCCTTGGACCTTGCGAAGGAACGACTCCTGATCGGTTTGGACACCTTCGGGCGGGGACTCGGTGAACTGCTGTACGACAAGGACCTCACCATTTCCGCACCCTCCGGTATGGAGTATCTCGTAGTCATCGATGGAAAGGAATCCTCCCGACTGCTCGCCATTCCTCCCGCCAACGGATCCCAGTACAAGTTCAGCACATACGAAGGGTTGGAGATGCGTGGAGTCTTCGAATCCATGCGCAAATTGACCAACAAGGCACGGGCATTGCAGGACGGTACCCCGATACCAGCCCGATACGAAGATGCAAGCAAGCTTAACCATGGCGAATTGATAGGGTCCACAAACCACTGGAATATCGAGGGGAACACACTGTCCCTGCGCATTCCATGGACGCGCATCAACGTATCCGATCCATCATCCGGGACCGTGCTCGACGATAAGCGGATATTCTTCACCGATCCGTTGCGGGATGTGCTGCACACCACCACCTCGGACGGAATCGCAGTATCGGCAGCATTGGTCCAGAACAAGACCAACCGGGTATTGGGGACCTTCCCGGCACCCGCCCGGGAAATCGAGCCGGTGGTGCTGGCCTGGCAAAACTGGAACCAGCCGACCTTCCGGGAGCGGTTGAAGGAAAGCTACACGCTGCTCCAGGAGTATTTCAACACGTTCAAGGAGAATTGACCTATGGACCTATCGAAACCGATTCCCGTAACCGAAGGCCTATGGTGGGTAGGTTCGGGAGGAACACACAACAACCTCCAATGCAATCCCTATCTGCTGATCCAAGGGGAAAGCGCAATCCTGTTCGACCCCGGTTCGGTCCTGGATTTCGACACGGTAGTCGAAAAAGTCTCATCGCTGGTTCCCATATCGGAGCTGGAAGCCATAGTGTGCAGCCACCAGGACCCGGACCTCTGCTCCGCGTTGCCGCTCTTCGAGAAGGCTGGGTTTACCGGGCCGATCTGTTGCCATAAACGGGCTGCCGCCATTATCACCTACTATGGTGTACAAAATCCCTTTTACCCGATAGACCTGCACGAATACGCCTATACCTTGAAGGACGGTACAGACATCTCCTTCATCTTCGCCCCCTATCTCCATTTCCCTGGAGCGATCATGAGCTACCTGCCTGTACAGAAGGTCCTTGTCACGGGCGACCTGTTCGGATCGGTCACCTCGCAGTGGCACCTGTTCGCCGAGAGCGGGTACGAAGAAGGCATGAAAGCCTTCCACGAGGCATACATGCCATCGCATGATATCCTCAAACCAGTCATGGACCAACTTGAACACTACGACATCAAGATAATCTGCCCTCAACACGGATCGATCATCAATGCCGAGATACCCTACCATATCCAACTGTTGCGTGATTTGCCATGCGGTGTATTCCTCGAACCGGTACGGAAGAACCTCATGGCCGCAGGCGGACACCTCGCCTTGTGCAACCAAATCGTGAAGCGATACGTGAGCATGTTCGGTGTGAAGGAAGTCCGCGAGGCCTTGGTTAAATCACCCTTCGTCTTCAACGCGAAAACCAAGACAATCCAAGGCACCAAGCTGGCCGAACAAGAGATATGGGATACCTTTTTCGACCTGATCCATGAGCGCAAGGGCATGGGATGGATCACCGTGGTGGCTCCCGCGGTCGAACTCATGAGCAAGGAGTACTCGATCGCGCTGCCCGACGTATTCCGCACCCTGGTGTTCGATGCGATCAGGAACCTCGACACACAGGATTCCAAGATGCAGGAGTTGGAATCGACCCGGTTGAACCTCGAGGAAAAATTGAAGCACATGGAAGAAAGCCTCTACAAGGATACGGTGACCGGACTGTACAACGAGGAGTTCCACCGGTTGTTCGTACATGAAGCCATGGCTGGGATCGCCGAAGGGGGAAAGGCTCTCACCTTCCTCATGATAAGTATCGACAACCTGGCCGCGATCAACCTGGATTTCGGCAGCGCAGAAGGAAACACCACCTTGCGGAATCTCGCAATGGTCATCAAGCAACACATCGAACCGACCAGCCACCTCTTCCGTCTCTCTGGTGGCGTCTTCGGTATCCATTGCATGCAGCTGGACAGGGACGAAGTGGTCCGGCGGGCAGATACCATGCGCACGACCATTGCGGAATCGGACATCTTCATCGTCCCCATAACCGTCTCCATCGGCATGTTCAACACTGCCGAAATACCCCAATCGGTCATGGGAGACCTGGAACAAATGGCCGAACTGACCATGCAGACCGCCCGGTATCGGCTCAAGCTGGCCCAGAAGCAAGGCGGAGGCATGCTCGTCCATGCTTCCAACACCGCGAGTGTGGGCAATACCATCTTCACCATCCTCCTGATCGACGAACCGAGTCTGGGTCGCGACATAATCCGACGGGCATTGCAGCAGAACCACTATCGTGTCGTTGTCGCGGACAATGGTCTCGAGGGGCGGAGATTTGTGGAGGATGAGCGTCCCGATATCATAATCAGCGAGCTGATGATACCGAAAGTGAGTGCCTTGACCCTTCGCAAGGAGCTGCTCGCCAAACCATCGACCAGGAAAATCCCCTTTCTCCTCATGTCCTCGATCAAGAATGAAAGCACGGTCGGACGGGCATTGGAGGTCAACATCTCCCACTTCTTCTGGCGACCGGTCATGCTGGTGGAGCTGCTCGGAGTCGTCGATCTGATCGCAAACAGACTCCAGATCCAGGGGAGTTGAACCATGGGAACCTCTTTCGCCATTATCCTGACCCTGACTGTCCTTGCGCTGGATCTCGTGCTCTTTCTCTTGACCTTCATCTTGAAGGCCTTACGGAAGAGGCGCCACCGCCGGCAATCGAAGCATGACCAGTATATCGGAGAACAGTTGCTCGCAGGTGAGATAGACGACGAGCGGATAGAACCCGATGACCTGTTTTCCCTATTCAAGCGGCTACAGGAAGCGGTTTCCATACCGATGGAGCGTCAGGAAAACATAGCGCGGATGCTTTTGGACAGCTACTTGCCGAACCGGTACATGAAGCAACTCCAATCGCGGTTCCGGTTGAAAAGGATCGAGGCTGCCGCAAACCTCAGATACCTGCAGCGGGAAGACATACAACAAGCCCTGCTGGGTGCCCTTCGTACCGAGCGGGATACGACGGTTGCCCTGTATATCGGCCAGGCACTGGCGATCCAAAAGGATACCAGGGCAATAATCCCCCTGATCTCCCATATCAGACGGAGCAGCCCCTGGATGGCCGGACGGTTGCGCGCTGTCCTGTACACCTACGAGGAGAAGCTCCTTCCGTATCTGCTGCGAAGGGTGAAGAACACCAGGCGGTACATGCAACAGATCATCTGCGGTTTCGCCATCGCGCATCCGTCGGAACAGTTGCGGGCATATCTGGTCGAACTGGGGCAATCGGAACGGGCAGGAACCAGAAGGCTTGCCCTCAAAGCCCTACGCAAGCATTTTCCCGAAGAATTGGTGCGGGAACCGTTCACCTCGAGCAAGAAGAACGATATCCTGGTGGCCGTCATCCACGCAATCTCAATCCTCCCGGGCAAGCATCGCATAGCTACTATCCTCACATTCTCCCGCCGCAAGGCATTGCATGAGCATATCGTCCAAAGTCTTTCGGACATGACTTATCGGGAACCGGCGGTGCTCGGCGATATCCTGACACACTTCAAACACACCAAATCGAGCCGAAACAAGGAACTGCTGGCAAAAGTGCTCGATCGGCGCATCGATTATTACCTCGTGCAGATCACAGGCCCCCTGCACGACCAGATAGTCGAATTGATCAGGGAACTGGTCCGGGTGAAACAGACCAGCGGCATCATATTCTTCCTCAACCGCAACCAGGAGCCGACGATCGAGAAAACCGTCGTCCAAATCCTTCGTCCATTGCTCAAGAAAAACCAGACCCTGCATATGCAAATCGTGCAATACCTCGACGCGCGGATGGTCAAGGAATTCAAGATCCGATTTGCGAAGAAATATCGCGACACGCCGGCACCCCACGCCGAACCGCCCCCGCGTTTACGACTGGCACTTACCCTCATCGGCATACTCATGATGTTCCCCCTGGTAATCCTTGCCAGCGAGTTCACCACCCTGGTCAGCCTCTCATGGCAAGAAATCGGGCGACTGTATATCGTGCGGTTCAACTACCTGCTGGTCTACTACTCGGTCACCATCAACCTCATCTACCTGCTGGTACTCGCAATCTCGGTGCGTGGAGCCAAGGTCCAGGCACGCCTATGGGACTGCAAGGACACGCGTCTCCTCTTTACCGACCAATTGCTCCCCGCGGTGTCGATCATCGCCCCAGCCTACAACGAGGCAGGCAATATCATCGAGAGCGTCAACTCGCTGCTCAACCAACGCTACCCCGAATTCGAGTTGATTGTCGTCAACGACGGTTCCAAGGACGAGACCCTGAACACACTGATCAAATATTTCAACCTGGAGAAACGGGACCGGCTCATTCCGAGAAGACTCAACACCCGGCCGATCCGCGGCATCTATACCAACAAGAATATTCCCAACCTCATCATCGTCGATAAGGTGAACGGAGGAAAAGCCGATTCGCTCAACCTCGGGTTGAACGTCGCCAGCAAGGAATTCTTTTGCGGTATCGACGCCGACTCCCTGCTGGAACCGGAAGCATTGCTCAAGGCGGTATCGGCGATGATCGATTCATCGGAGGAGACGATCGCCACCGGTGGGAACATCTGTCCGGTGAACGGATGCACCGTCGAACTCGGCTCGCTGGATGTGGTCGCCTTGCCCAAGAACTTCCTCGCTCGCCTCCAATCGCTCGAATATATGCGGGCGTTCATGTCGGGAAGGGTCGGGTGGTCGCATATGAACCTCCTGTTGATCATCAGCGGAGCCTTCGGTGTATTCAACCGGGAACGTACCATACAGACCGGCGGGTATCTGACGAAGAGCGGCAAATACCGCAAGGACACCGTCGGCGAGGACATGGAACTGGTCGTACGGCTCTCGCGGTATATGAGGGAACTGAAAAAACCGTATCGGGTCAAATATGCATTCAACGCGAACTGTTGGACCGAAGTACCCGAATCATGGAAGACACTGCACCGCCAACGGGACCGGTGGCACCGTGGTCTTGTCGATATCCTGTTGTTCCATAGTGCCATGATCGCCAATCCCCGCTACGGACGGCTGGGGATGGTAGGCATGGCCTATTACTTCATCTTCGAGCTGGTCGGGCCGTTTATCGAAGCCCAGGGGCTGTTGTTGGTGGTCCTCTCGATTTTCCTGGGAATCATCAACCTGCCCATCGCACTGATGTTGTTCACAGCGACCATCCTCTTGGGTATCCTGGTCAGCATATCGTCGGTCCTGGTGAACGAACTCGACCACGAGATGTATGCTACCGACGATGTCCTGCGCCTGCTCGGTATGGCAATCCTGGAAAATTTCGGTATACGCCAGATCATCAGCCTCTGGCGGGTCGGCGGCTTCTTCAGTGCCATGCGGAAGAACCGGGGATGGGGAGCCCAAGTGCGCAAGGGCTTCGGTGCCACCAAACCGGTCAAGGCCTCCAACGCTCGTACGAAAAAGCATTGACTATCATTTCGACAGGACGCTCGGGCTCTTTCCCCTGGAACAACCACAGGTTGATCCTGAAACGCACCCTTCCCTCGGACGGCGGAGCACCGGCGTACGTCCACCGGTTCATGAAGTTGCCACTTGCCTCCGGTGAATCGGGATCGACCCGTCCGTGGTAGCTGGAAAACTCGAGGAAATCCGGCTTCCAGACGATCCGGTGCGTAGTGGTGTTCCCCTGCAACTTCGGATCGAACACTGCAATACGCTCCGGAGAGGTATACGGTTGGACCACGTACTGGAACTTGGTCCCATCCTCGTCTCCCCAGGCGGCGAACTCGATATCGATCTCCCGGTTGAACTCTTCGGGAGCTGTGTCCCACGTGAAAAAGCCCGCCACCACTGCCGGATCATAGCTGCGGGCATCGGTTTCCACCGTGAACGTATAGGTCCCGTATCCGACGCGTGGGCGTGTGAATATCTCGGTCGCATACCAATGTTCCCCCTGCTTGCCGATCGTCAGATGCATCCCGCGGTCATCCACCCATACCGCCTCCGGTGACGACGAATAATAATTGGGTCCCGGCGCCACGGGCACCGTCGAAGACTTGATCCGCCACTTCAGTCCACCGAAATCCATTTCCCTAGGCCCGGTGTTGATTTCCGGCAATCCGGTTGCCGCCGATACACACGAGGTCAGGGATGCAAGCAACGCCATAGAGCCCAACAAACGGCTCCAACGGAACCTACGATACACAGGTCTTCCCATTGTCGGCACCTACCTTCCCGTAATCCTCAGCATATGCTGCACAAACACATCGGAACTATAATTCTCCACATTGAAGGCGTTGATATTCATCAGATCCAACGAGTTGGCAAACACTGCTCCCGGCTTCGAGGTCCTCACTGCAAGATACCCGCTCTCCCTGGCCGCCTCCAACACCTGCTTGTCTCCAGAACCGCTACCGAACGGCAATGCGATGGCAATCACCGCACCACCCAGCTCCAGCTCGATGATCCGTTTGGACTCCCGCATCTCATACAGGACTTCCTCGGCAGGCAAGTCCCCCAACGGCCGATGCGTCAGCGAGTGCGAACCGAAGGAGAACAACTTCTCCCCCCGGTCATTCCGATAGCGGTCCATTTCCCTCACCTGATCCCAATCCATGTACCCGACCTGACCGATGTACGTCGGTACCAGAAAGAATGTCGCCGGTATATCGAAAGCCTTCAACAACGGATACACAATAGCATATATGGACAAGTCTCCATCGTCGAACGTGACCACAGTCGCATCTGTGGCTATCGTTTTGATTCCATTATGGATATCGACCAGATCCTGGAAACCTAGGAACGCATATTTTCGCTTCAAATACCCGAGATCCGATTCAAAGTTGTACAGGTCCCGGTTGTAGATGTTTCCGGTCCTACCGAACACGATATTGTGGTACAAAACCGGTACGATCTTGGGGTCCTTCCGTTTTGGAGGATTCGATACCGCAACCTGTTGTGAAGCGACCGTCCACAACGTATCACCGGCCGTTTCCGGTTTCCAATACCTGACGTGCGGTGCCGCCGCCTCAAGCGTAAGGTCAACTGAACTTCCCGCCACCAAGGGAGAAAGCACCGTTAAGAGGCTTATGACACTGTATGCGAACCGTACCCATTTCCTTGACAACAACTGCATGGAACTTCCTTATCCGACTGTCCAACTATACGAACGATGCCGCACAGCGGCAAGTGAAAACGAATCATGAAAGGTTCTGTCGGTCACCTTACGTTGCCGGCACTCATACCCGATAATAGCGAATATCCGATTCGATTTCGAATCCCAACCGTTCATACAACCTGAAGGCGTTGGCATTGGTACTGTTGACATCCAACACCACCTTCAAACCGTCACGGGGTTGTGCATGCAGGATTTTCGTCAAGAATTCACGCCCGTACCCACGGCCTTGGAACCGGGGATCGACTGCAACCGTATTCACCGAGCGGGCATTCGGCGAGGTGCTGATGAAGCACACGGCAACCAGATCGGATCCGACACTGCCCACATACCCTTCGCGCTGCACAGCGATCATGCTCGTCTCGATGAACGCTCTGGCTTCGGCGAGCGGATCGGCATACGCCGCGGCACAAATCTCGGCCATGCGGGGTACATCCGCATCTGTGGCTACCCTGATCGCCATATCGCCCTCCACCGCCGCGGGCAATCCATGGGCCAATTCCATGGTGTACTCGCTAAACAGTTCCGAGCTAGCATGGGTACGGACGAACGACGTTCCCGAAACCGATTTGGCATCACATATCAAGATCCGGGATGCCACCCGGTTCCTGTCCAAGACATCGATAGCTTTGCCAAGCAATGCCGAACCGATACCACATCCGCGGTGGTCGGCATGGACACACAGGGCTATCTCCCCCTCGTCGGCCTTGGGAGCGAACACCGTCGCCACACCGACAAGAAGCGAACCGGCATAGGCGAGGAAATAGCAGTCCATTTCCTTGTCATGGTTGAGCACATGGTCGAACGAAATCGCTGAAACGATACCGGTTCCTCCCTCTACCGACTCCACGAGTGCTTCGATTTCCTGCAACACATCGGCTGTGGGACTACTGGATGAAACAAACTCGAATCCATCTTTGCACATACCCCATAATGGCCCCATACGAGCCTGTTCGCCAAGTCAAAATTTTTGCAAATCACTTGCATTTTGGATTCCGAATACCTATATTGCAAGTAAGGAGACAACATGTTAAACAAAATCGCCACCATCCTGATGGTTTTCACCATATTCCTGGTACCACTGTCCGCATCCGGCAACAACGAAACCAAGACGACGGACAACACGAAACCGGTGGTCGCCGTAAGTATCCTGCCGCAACAGTATGTGGTCGATCGGATCGCAGGAGACTTGGTGGAGACCGTCGTCCTGGTGGGCCCCGGCCAGAGTCCCCATTCCTACGAACCGACACCCCGGCAGATGTCCGCTCTTTCCCAAGCCGATGTCTGGATACTCTCCAACACCGACTTCGAGTTGTCGTTGCAGCCAAAAGTGACCTCCATGTACCCCAAATTGCTGGTGGTCGATGGAACCGAAGGCGTCACCTTCAGGTATCTCGAGGATCATGGGCATGAAGAGGGTGAAGACGGAACCGACCATAATGATGCACAGGAACAAACATACCAAGGCGAACTGGACCGCCACACCTGGCTGGGAAGGGAGCCCATGAATATCTTGGCGACCCACACGGCCAACACCCTCTCGAAGCTGGATCCTACACATGCCGACACCTACACAGCGAACCTCGCCGTATTCCTTGAAGAAATCGATACGCTGTTCACCGACCTGACACACGAGCTCGCAACACTCAGGGGAACTACGGTGTTCGTCTACCATCCCTCGTTCGGCTATCTGTTGGATGACCTGGGAATCGCGCAGGAGGCGGTGGAGACCGGGGGCAAGGAACCTACGGCCAAAGCCCTCTCCCTGTTGATCGAGGAAGCCCGCAAGGACAAGGTCCCGGCCCTCTTCGTTCAGGCCCAGTTTCCTGTCAGTGCCGCCAAGAGCGTGGCCCAGGCGGTGGGAGCCCAGGTATTGCCACTCGACCCCCTCGCGTATGATTGGATAGCCAACATCCGCCTGATCGGAGACACGTTGCGCAAAGCATTGCTCGAGAATGGACAAGGAGACGACTGATGCCAATCGGATACCCTTCGCACCACCCCGACAAACCGTTCGTACTGCAATTCGACCATGTGCAATTCTCCTATGGCCAGGTTCCTGTATTGGAAGCCGCCTCGTTCCATATCCATGAAGGTGAATTCGTCGCCCTGGTCGGACCGAACGGAGCCGGAAAGACCACAGTGTTGAAACTCGTGTTGGGACTGGCACAGCCGAATGGGGGAAGCATCACTTTGTTCGGCTCTTCCCCACGTATCGGCAGGGACCGTATCGGCTATGTCCCACAGCATGCCGACTACGATCCGACCTTTCCCATCTCGGTGGAGGAAGTGGTCCGTATGGGACGCATCCGCCCCTTCATGCGCTCGTATGGCAACAAGGATTACGATGCCGTCCGCAGTGCCCTCCGGACCATGGAGCTGTCTGACCTCGCGAAACGACCCTACCATGCCCTCTCCGGTGGACAGCGACGTCGGGTCCTCGTGGCACGTGCCCTCAGTGCGGCACCGGACATGCTCGTGCTGGACGAACCGACGTCCAACATGGATGCCGACAGCGAACGACGATTGTTCGCCGCACTTGGTGCCCTGAAGGGGAAGACCACCGTATTGATCGTCACCCACGACACCGGCTTCGTCTCGTCGCTCACCGACCGGGTGCTGTGTGTAGGTGATGTGGGACCATCGAGAATCGGCCGCACCATCGTACAACACAGGATCGAACCCACCAAGGAAGCCCCCGCGCAACTGTTCGGCGGCGATGCACTGAAAGTATTGCATGACAGTTCCCTAGACGACGACTGCTGCTGTCCACCTGGAGGTGCCGAATGATTGCCTTCTTCGAAGCACTGTTCAATCCATCTATGCCCTTCGTCCGCAACGCACTGGTTGCCGGACTGTTGTCGTCGGTCCTGTTCGGGATCCTCGGGACCGTAGTGACCGTCAAACGTATCGCCGGACTCGCAGGAGCCATCAGCCACGCGGTACTGGGCGGAATCGGCATGGCCCTGTACCTCTCTGCCACAAAGGTCCTGCCCAACTTGCCACCTATCGCCGGTGCCATCGTGTTCGCCGTCCTGGCCGCACTGATCATCGGCATCGTCTCCATGAAAGCCAAACAACGCGAGGACACCGTCATCAATGCCATCTGGGCCATCGGCATGAGTATCGGAGTGCTTTTCATGGCCAAGACCCCGGGTTATACCGACCCGTCGAGCTATCTGTTCGGCAATATCCTGCTCATATCGACCAGGGACCTCGTGCTGCTGGGAATCCTCGACGCGGTGGTCCTCCTCCTCGTATGGCGCTTCTACCCGCAACTGGAAGCCACCTCGTTCGACAACGAGTTCTCCCAAGTCAAGGGCCTGTCCACCAACGCCGTATTCCTCATCCTACTGATTGTGACCGCTATAGCCGTGGTCCTGCTGCAGACCTTCGTGGGAATCGTCATGGTGATCGCGATGCTCACCCTACCCGCGGGGACCGCCGGATTCTCAGCCAAGAACATGATAGGGATGATGGTGCTCGCATGGTTGTACTCGTCGCTATTCTCGGTTGGCGGCCTGGTTGCCGGGTGGACCTTCGACCTCCCTGTCGGCGCCATGGTGGTGGTCATCGCCGGAGCCGTATTCCTCAGCTTCTCATTCTTCCGCCTGCTCAAGACAAGACGAAAGAAATCCATGCAACCGTTCGGGCTATCCCCGGGGGAGGACAACGCATGACAAAAGCCCGCAAAGCGGTTCTTGACGTACTGAAGACAGCCGAACGTCCCCTGAGCGCGAGCGAGATATCAACACTGGTGTCGCACTGCTGCGACCCGGTGACCATCTACCGCACCCTCCATTACCTCGAGGACAAGGGTCAGGCCGACTCCTTCGTCCTACATTGCACCGAACATGGAACCGAACGGTACTTCACCCTGCTCGCCCCGGGAGAAGCCTCCCATGCACACCACCATTGGTTCCATTGCGAACACTGCCACCAATTCATCGACTTGGGGGATTGTCGGATCGGGACACTGGTGGATGCCTACCAGGAGGAACTGGGAATCCGCGTGACCGGACATACCCTGTATTTGACCGGAGTCTGTCCCGACTGCTCAAGCCTTGGAGGAAACGGACAGGAACATGACCACCGAGGCCACGAGTCCCAATCCGAGTAACACCGTGAAGATCACCACCTCGGCCGCCGCGAGAGCTACGCCGGAGGTATGCATGACCAGCATCATGGAAAACAACGCCAAGGCCATGGTCAACAGTTTCATGAACAACACCGCGCTCAAGGTCGCACCCATGGCACTGCCACGTAGTATCAGCACCCCTGTGACAATAGCGGCTGGTACCACGACGGCGAGATCGCTAGCCTGGATGACCAACGTCGTATAGTGTTCCAATCCCACCGGAGGTGTGCCGGAGACCAATGCGGGGACGATCCGGGCAATCCACATGAGCAGCAGCAATACCCCCATGCCGATCAGATACCCACCGAGCAAGCGGCGGGGAAAGCGGGGCTTCAGGGAATCGGCCACTTCGGTCGGTCCAAAGCTCCTGAAGGCTATGATGAAGGCGAAGAGGGAAAGTCCGAACAACACCACATAGTCGAGAAACAACAGGTTGTACATGGACAAGTAGGAATAGGAGGCGTACGTATAGAGAAAATATCCGAGCACGCCCGTCTGCAACATCTTGCCCCGCAAGCTGCCCCTCCGCATCAAGACCGTCCCTACCAGCAACAGGGGAATACCGACCAGCAGCGTCACCCAATCCTGCCCCCTCGCCTGCGCCGCGACGGAAATGGAATCCCGTGCATAGAGACCGCTACCATCAAGGCCAACCGACTCTCCATAGATGGAAACGAAAGTCTCCTGAGCTATTGTAGTCGACTTCGTATCCACCAACCCGCCAATAGAGGCTATCAAAGCTCCAACCACTATCAGTGCGGACAATACAGTCAGAATCGTTTTCGTCGAATTGGTTTCCCCACGTATCATGTACATACACCTACCTTGTAAAAACCCTACGCGGTGGAGCCTCCCGTGTCAACAGGTCTCCGCATCGCCTCTTCCCACAACTCCAGACGATCGGCGACATACTCGGTGAGGACGGGAAACACCGTGTCCCGGTCCAGCGGACCCTCGTATGGACCGAAATCCTCATGCCCGTTCGCATCGTACACAGCTACGATCAACGGTGAACGGTATACCTTCGGATCTCCCGACAGGTCGCGCCACCGTTCCCCCGTCAATTGTGCGAGCACGCGGTAATCGGTCTGTTCCAATGCCACGGTCAGGATATGACGGTCCTGACGGTCGAACACGGAAAGCACGAAGGGAAAGAGCAGATACCCATCCCCATGCGCATTGGCAGGATCCACTTGCTCAACAGCCCGAATCCGTGCCCTCGGCCATATCCAAACCGCCTGGTCTTTCGTCCCACGGGCCTTGGGATCGGGCATCGCAGGCCACCGCAACGAATCTATCACCTGATAGGTCTCTCGCTCGGCATTCGCATCACGCATACGCAACCTCCATATGTCAGCCAGTTTCAGACGCCATCGCATGCAAACTATACCATCACACGCCGCATTTCCCAAGCAACTTTTCGATTACGTCCACTCGTCCGGCATCCGATGGTCGGCATATCTCGTCATGGTCCCTTCATCCGCCGAAATACGAAGTGCAAACCTTGACCTCAGGACTGCACCTGCATATGATGCAAGGAGGATCCACCGGACAAGGAGCATTCGCTATGGACGCATTATTGGAACAACCGATACTGATGGCTTTTCTTGCGACCTTGGGCACTTGGGCCGTTACCGCACTCGGTGCCGCCCTTGTCTTCTTCTTCAAGGAGATCAAGCAGCACATTCTGAACATGATGCTTGGTTTCGCCAGCGGCGTCATGATAGCGGCGAGCTTCTGGTCCCTGCTCGCCCCTGCAATCGATTTGGCGGAGAGCATCTCCCCGATTCCCGCTTGGCTGGTTGCCACCCTTGGTTTCCTTGGAGGTGCGGGATTCCTCTGGTTGGCCGACCAACTGCTCCCCCATATCCACCTGGATTCCCATAGGGGCGACCAACCCGAGGGGATACCGACACACCTGCGCAGGAGCATCCTCCTGGTCCTCTCCATAACCTTGCACAACTTCCCCGAGGGACTAGCGGTTGGTGTCGCTTTTGGCGCAGTGGGTTCCGGGCAAGGTGAAGTGACGATAGCCGCGGCCCTTGCGGTGGCGATCGGTATCGGTATCCAAAATTTCCCAGAAGGAGCGGCCGTCTCGATTCCCCTGCGCCGCGAGGGTCTCTCCCGCACCAAGAGTTTCATGTATGGACAAGCTTCCGGCATTGTGGAACCGATCGCGGGAGTCCTCGGAGCGGTTCTGGTAGCCACCATGCAGCCCATTCTCCCGTATGCGCTCGCCTTTGCCGCCGGAGCGATGATCTATGTCGTGGTTGAGGAGCTTATTCCCGAATCGCAGCAGGGAAGCGACCACTTGGGAACCCACCTTGCCACGTTCGGTACGATTTTCGGTTTCACCGCAATGATGATTCTGGACGTGGCCTTGGGATGATGCGTTCCCGATAGTCCAAGAAGCGCAGGTCGGTTTGTCGAGGCACGGGTCAAACCCGTTCGACCAGGTTGGAGACGCTCAGCGCTCCCAATGTCTTGATTCCCTTGGAATTTATTTGCGAGGCGATCGAGTCTCCGATCGTATCGAGATTCTGTTCCAGGTAGACTTCTCCATACAATGCGCCGACCAGTTGCACGACCTTCAGGTCCTCCAACGGTCGTGCGGGTACGTATGCTGTGCGTGTGGGATTGGTGGCGATGATGAAATTCTTCTCCACCAACAGGTCGAGGACGGCGAACAGCTGGCGCTCGTTCATGAGCAATCGGTCGGTTATGTCGCGGATTTTCGTCTCCCCGCCTCCATTGCGGTACTTCTGCCCGATGACCATCATGACGTTCACGCCATTGGCCAATTGTTCGGCCGGGGATGCCGGTTTCACCAGCGTTCCCTTTTCGGGTTGGTACTGGTGCACATAGCTGACTTCGACTGCGCCAAGGATCACCACCCAGATCATGTAGACCCACAACAGGAACAGGAATACGGCGGCGAATGATCCGTAGATGACCGAATAGCTGAGGATCTTGGAGATCAAGGAGGAGAACAGGGCGTTTACGCCATACATGCCGACGGTTCCGACCACGGCTCCCAATGCCGCGCTCGCTGTGTTCACCTTGGCGTTCGGTGCGACCATGATCATGAGGAACAAGAAGAGCCAGCCGATTATCCACGGGCCGACGATCCTCAACACAACCATGAAGGTGTTGTCGAAGATGTCCCATCCCAGCGCTTTAGCCATCCACGTGCTCAACAACGATTTCACGCTGATATAGGCCCCCAGCAGGATTGCTCCGATCAGGAGCACCGATAGGAATCCGACCGATCGTTTCACGACGTTCATATTGGAGGCGGCGGAGCGGTAGAGTTGGTTGACGACATCCCAGACTTTATGGATGAGCAGGATCGATGTGATGATGAACGATATGAGGCCGATGGCTCCCAGTCCGCTGGCGTTGCTGCTGTAGCCTTCGATCATCCGAGCCAGCTGGCCTCCCGCGACTTCGCCGAAAATGGAGGTGAAGATTTCAGCCAGCATGCTGTAGAAGGGTTGCAGTACGTTGAACAGCGAGAGGAATGCGACGAGGAAGGATATGAACGGGACGATGGAGATGAGTGTGGTGTAGACGATTCCCGAGGCGAGTATGGTGATGCGGTCCTTTGAGAATTTGCCGTACCAGACTTCCACGAAGGTGACCAACCGTTTGGCCAGCGGGGCCTTCTTATGCGAGCCGATCCTTTTTGCAGCATGTCCCACGGTTCTTCCCTTCATCTGTCCCAATATCCTTGATGCAATCCTATCAGTATCCGGCCGGGGAAGCAACTGTGCTATCTGTTCTTGCGGGTCTTGTGGTGCTCCAGCCATGAACCGATCATCCTGTGGATTTCTTCCCGATTGGTTTCATTGAGCAGTTCGTGGCGGGCGCCTTTGACCAGGTTCAAGGTGATGTCTTCGATTCCGGCTTTCTTGTACTGGTTGTAGACTTTCCGAACGCCTTTTCCGAAGTTGCCGACGGGATCGTTCGCTCCGCTGATGAAGTAGACTGGGAGGTCCTTGGGGATTCTTTTGATGGTACGGTTGCTGGTGGCCAGTGCGATGCCGTCGAGCAGGTCGACAAAGAATCTCGAGGTGCAGACGAATCCACACAGCGGGTCTGCGATATAGGCTTGGACTTCCTGTTCATCGCGGCTCAGCCAATCGAAGCTTGTCTTCTGGGGTTGGAAGGCTCTGCCGAAGGAGCCGAAGCTCAGGTTGTCCATAAGTTCATCGGGTCTGCGTCCACCGTCTTTGTGTGCGCGGATCTTGGCGACGAGTTTGCCGATGGCTCCGACGACGCCTTTACTGGCCGCGGTGCCGCTGAGGATTGTACCGGTGTATAGTTTGGGGCTCCGTTGAACGGCACTGGGTACGAGGAAGGCTCCCATGCTATGCCCGAGGAGGAAGAGGTCTTTGCCGGGATGCTTTCCGGTGATGGTTTGGCCGAGTTCGACGACGTCTTGGGAAACCCTCTCCCAGCCGTTCTTTTCGGCGAACCAACCGAGGTCGTCGTCCGATGCCGTGAGGCCGTGGCCGCGATGGTCTTGTGCATATACGGCGATTCCAAGGGTGTTGAGGTAGGTGGCGAAGCGATCGTAGCGGGCGCTATGCTCCGCCATGCCATGGAGAATTTGCAGGATTGAATGGATGTTTCCGTTTTCGGGGAACCAGGCGCGATAGTAGATTTGTTTGTTGTCCGAGCAAGTCGCGGTGAGAATTTCCATGGGGTGTCCTCCGTTGTGATGACGAAACTGGAGTCTGACTTCGAAGCAGAATCAATTATATCGAGGTTATTGGATACAGAAGAGGATTTCAAGAGGTAAGCCACATGAAAAGCAACTTCACTCCCCCATTCTGCCCTGCACCGGATTGTCAGGAACATACCCAAAACTCCCATAGATATCATAATTGGTGGAACCTAAGAGGGTTTTATTTTTCCCGAACACACGGATATGTGCAAAGGTACCTGTGTAAAACTTGTGGAAAATCGTTCACCGAAAGAATTTTCCATCTCGATTATTATGCAAAGCGGATCGATATTGACCTTAAGGACTTGCTGTTCCACTATTGCAACGGATTCAGCCAACGGGCACTCGCCGAACACTTCGGATGCACAACCAGGACCATTGCTCACAAGCTTCAAATCCTTTCCCGGCAATCGATGGCTGCGATAATGGAATCGAACAAAGGCATCCACACACTCGAAGACATTGCAATCGATGGAATGCAGAATTTTACAGGAAGCCAATACCAGCCTAACAATTATACGATCGCGGTCGGACAATATTCCCAATACGTCGGTATGGTTACCCAGGTGATTTTCAGACGAACCGGGAACATGAACACCTATCAGAAACGACGCCGTGCATATTTCGATACGATCGGATTGTGGAAACGGGGAGCATTCACAAATTCGATCAGAGAATTGGTAGACCATATTGTCCAGGTCGTGGAGAATCGTTCCCAAGACAAACAGTCCATAGTCTGCAACAGCGATGACAAGAAACTCTATGCGCAACAATTGTGTAAGAACAAGATAATCGCAAAGATGATGGTTTCCGGCCGATTTGTCCATTCCATCACCTCCGCCAGATGTTGGCGGGACATGAAGAATCCATTATTTCCGGTAAATTATATTGATTCACGGTTACGCAACGACCTCGCCGACTGGCAACGCGAGACAACCAGCTTCCCGCGTGAAGCGAACCGTAATTTCCAAAGATTCCTGTGTTATATCGCTTACCACAATTTCTTCAAACCACATCGGGTACGTAAACCGAATCTGAATCACGCCGAAGCAGCTGGGTTGCCCCATGCCGATTCCGAACAGATCAAGTGTGCGTTCTTCAATCGACGTGCCTTCCATTCCCAGACCTCTCTCTCCCCACAATGGGAAGACTGCTGGTTCTGCCGCCTCGTCACTCCACTACAAGTGCGGGACAAGATCCCTTTCAATGGGAATCGCAAACCGGCATATCTCAATTTTTAACAACTGAACAACTTGTTCGAATTGCCATTCTTGCGTACATTCTTTCCATGGATCGAATATTTGTGTTCTCCGATCTTCACGGAAATGGTGATGCTTTGAAGATGCTCCTATCCAGGGCATCCGAAGAAGAGTGCGACCACATCGTTTGTGCAGGAGACCTTGGTTTGGATCGGCTGGGCCAACATCGGGATCTTCTTCGGAATCTTAAAATTCCATTCACAATGGTACGTGGAAACTGCGATTCCACTTGGACATTCTCCGAAGCAGGATTTTCCATTCCACCTATATATACCATACTAAATCTGGAGGACCGAATCGTATTTGTGACCCATGGTGATGCGATTCCAATATGGAACGCCGCTCCAATACCCTTATCAGTAAAAGATTTTTTTATCAGTGGGCATACACATATCGCCTTTGTAGCGCAATCCTCTACCGGACCGACAGTAATAAATCCCGGATCAGCAAGCTCACCCCGCGACAACAGACCCTCCAGTTATGCAGTCCTCACTAACCGTGAAATACTTGTCAAGGCACTCAGGTCTCGAAGAATATTGGAAGAACTGACAATTTGAATCTACCAACTCCAGTCTTGTCACCACTACCTAGATTACCCCACCTACGGTGACACCGAAGCGCACATACGGCATCCACCCCTGGGTCAACTCCAAGTCAAACTCACTTCCAAAATCACGCGAATCCGTGAAGAACACCCCTCCCGCAACCTCCAAACCATACGCGACCCCATTGAACTGAAATTGTCCTTCTGAAAAGAACCTCAGCCCCACAGCAGCATCCATCGAAAACCGCACATCCTGCGACAACCGTACACGACCATTGCTATCAGCCGCATCCTCATCGGCATCACCCATGACAAGGAATCTCCGTACTCCCGCACCCAAAGAAACGAAAGGACGCATCCATCCGACATCGAGTTGTGAGAACTCGTACTCGCCGCCCACATGCCAAGAGGACACATTCTCGCGTACACGATCTTCATCCTCCAGCGGAACCATCTTGAATGTATTGGCAATAAACACACCAAAATCACCCGCCACCGTATAGCGTAAGGACATTGTTGAAACACGGTAGGGCAACATCATACCGAGCGACAACAACAAGTCGTTGCGTTCCCAAACCTTCCCCCGATCGAATGAGATATCGAAACCCAAACCGCCGTAACCTTGAAGACTATCCAGGTACCATTTGTAGGAAAACGACAACAACCCGAAATGTCCCTTGAGGAATCCAACAACCCCCGTCTCATTCGCCCCGACCAATTCATGGGAACGCCAGTGGTCGTACACCGACTCCCAAGCATACCCCAAACCGACAGACAACTCGCTGATAGATGAAGTATATTGTCCTACTGCAACACTCGAAAACATTCGAGCCGCGTAGCCAGGAGCATAGAAAGCTTCGACCTCCGCGCGGAATACCAGGTCGGTGATGGAAAACCATGGAGCCGGCTCCCGATATACAAAGGCTTGGACAACCCCGAACCTCGGATATACGCGTACACCATCATACTCATACGGCAAATCCACCTCATCGATATTCAAAGAAACATGCACGAGATTCTGGGCGAAGTCGAACCCCATATCGCCAGCGAAAACCAACCCGACAAGAGGAATGACCTCTATAGCCATCTCAGGCTCACCCTCGCCCACATGGAAATGGAACAGTCGTCCGGCCTGGAGGATTACTTCATCATACCTACCACCGGTAGCGTCAAACGCATTGCGTTGGGTCAACCCGCTGACAGACAACTCTCCCAACCAATTCGACTCATGGTGGAAAGCGAACTCCATACCATACGAACGTAAATCATCCGAATTCTCGGAAAGGCCAAGGGTTATGCTGTCATTGAACATCATTGTGGTTAAGCTGGTGACCTGATGGGAAGCAAACAGTGGCAGGAATGCACAAAGGACCATGACGAACGGTAAGAATCTGCGAGTCGGACCGGATTGCGCCAGGTGCCGCCGCATGCTCAACTCTCCTCGATCCTTGCCAAATCCAAAGCCCGCAGAAAACGGTACCGCTGCACAAGGACCCGATAGGGGACTATCGCATCTCCCTTATGGTTGCTCTCGGGATCCGAGGAGAACCGTCCTGGGATTTCCGCAGGATAGGATTGGGGGGAATCGTTTATCAACTGCTTGAGGAACACCGCCCGTCTCCCGATATCCATCAAATGCGTGGAGGACGTCTCGACACCCGAAAACCCACTGAGCAAATCTGCTATCGGATCAAGTTTGACCAATGATCGCGAAATCGAAGGGAATCGTACCAATAGGCGCAACACCAACTTGTTGAATCGCTTTGTTCCGGCTTCGAACACCAAGGGAACCATCAGATAAGGGCATATCCCAACCGAACGGATGACTGCCAGCAGGTTCTCCTGGATTACCACCCACTCCGCCTTGGCTCGTGTGGATTCGCTGGGCAACCAATCGAGCACCACTTCAGGAACGAAAGGAAAATCCTCACCGAGGCCAATCAAGAGCGCCTGCCCCCAAGCTCCACGAGGGTCGATGGGAAGCATCCCACGTCCAAGAACCTGAGAATCCATCGAAGAGGAGAGTGTATCATCCCAAGAGTCTCGTGCAAAACCCTGGGGACCTTGTGAAAATTGTTGGCCGGAGGCTGTTCCCCTCGCAATCGAATCGATAATTTCCGATATTCCATCCGTCACACCAAATCGTATCACCGGCGTTGTCTGCAGCAGGGATTTCTCTTGGGCAGCCATTGCCCATCCGAGCAGCATTCCGGTGGAAACCGGGTGCAATCCAAGATCGACGCACTGCTGCCACCATTGCATGACCACCATGGGATCATAATTTCCCAAATTCGAACCGAGAGCCATCATGCCCATAGCATCGGGCAGGACCATATCCTCGCCACCAGGGCGCATGACTTTACGTTGGCATGAGAGGGGACAATCGACACAAGTGGTTGAATCGAGGGAGAACCTTCTGGCGCATTCTTCCCCACAGAGATGGAACAAACGAGGATCGGTCCTCTTGGAATTGTTGTCGATTGCCGCGAAGCCCTTGTCCATCGCCTTGCTGATCAAACCCAGAGGTCCCTTTTGTTTGAATTCCTCAACGAATGGACTTCTGGCAATCATAGAAGATATCTCGGCTATCGTTGCGGCGAACCGCTCGGAATCTGCAGGAACAACTTCCATGGAACCCTTATCGACTGTCAATGCCTTTATATGCTTCTCGCCGAGAACAGCTCCGAATCCATGCCGATCGATCGGTAGGTCGTCATTTACAATACACGCATAGGCCACTGCATTCTCACCGGCAGGTCCTATGGCCATTGTGGAAACAACTTCCCCCGTGTGCAATGCTTGAATTGTTTCGGTTGTGGATTTTCCTATCAACCGCTCCGAATGGATGAACTCGACCGAATCCGAACTGATATGCAAAACCATCGGACGTCTGGCGATTCCAGTCAGTACAATGGCCCTCCAGCCACACGATGCCATAGCTCCGGCAACACCGACAATAGTGGTATCGACCTCTACCAGATTGGTCGCCGGCGATTGTCCGACCACCGAGAGGCTGCTGGAGCACAACATCGACGATCCGGTCAACGCCCCGCAGGTAAAACAAAGTGGAGTCTCGGCCGCTGAAAAATTGGAGGAAGCCGGTGAATGCATGGACCACAAATGCAAACCAAGTGCTTCACCCCCAGGGTATCTATCATAGTCGGCGCTGGGAATCAAACGTACTTCCCACTGCTCGGAAGCAAGGTCGATCAAGAGATACTGTCTACCACCCCCCACTTTTTTCATCTACAACCTCTGTATCACCCAATCTACCCAGCCTACCGCCATATGTCAATCATAGAACAACTTTCATCAGCCTTGCAGAATGGGACTACTCCCGCTAGAATGTCCCATAGGAGCTGAAACATGGGTAATGGCAACTATGCTTGGAAACTTTCCTATCTCTGTCGAAAAATCGGAGCTTCTGCCCAAATCGTACCTCTGGTCAGGCAACAGATGAACTCGCTTCCAGAGGGACTCGTCATCAGTTGCAGTGTGCCGGTGTCGAACGCCACGATTCGGTTCCACTTCAAGAAAGTCGGCCAATATATCCGCCCAGTGCAAACGCTTCCCGATACCTACCAGTCTGTGCAGTATAGCTTCACGTCGGGCAGACAAGCAGTACGCACCCTTAGGGGAAAGGAGCATGCTCGCGCCGCACTTGCCCGGGGAGAAATCGCTGTCTCAGGGCAATCTGCCCATATTATGGCGATGAACCGGTTGATCCGCTATTCCCTGTCTCCCGAATTGCAGGGTACCAACGGCACCCTTCCGACCAAGGTGCGTTATCTTTGGTATCTCCTGTTCCAAAAGGATACTACGACATGACATTGAGACAACCACTCGATACTGGCTTCAAGTTCCACGTACGGACACAAGTCTCTGTTGGAACAGAGGTCTTGGACCATGTTTTCAAGATCATGGAATCACATGCATTGAACTATCCCTTGTGGCTGGTTCCCAAGGGATTTCATCATGCTGTGGTGAAAAAGATCCTGACCCGGTTGTACGGAAAGACCACCTACCATTCGGCCCAAGTGGACGATGGATGGAGTGAAGATGAGCTTCTATCGACGACACAAACAGTTGCGGCTGGAAATTTCGACTGTATGATCGCCGTTGGAAACGCATCGTGCATCGGATATGCGAAGCAAATACTGCTCAAAACGAACGGAGTGCATCCCCTCTCATTGATTGTGGTCCCCTTCGGAACCCTTGACGGTAGTGAATGCCAAGGTAGGTTCCATACGGATAGCGCAACGGTCGAATCTGAGGACACGGTCGCGGCACATGCCATCTTCGATGGGCGATTGACTCGTCTGGCGACACGGAAAGAGGTTGCACGCACCATGTGCACATCGCTTCTCCACGTCACCACCTCGATCCTCGGAACGCCCGACCCGATACTCATGGGTTTTGCCGAATCCACTTTCAGACATTCGCACCAGACATTGGAGCTCATCCTATCCGCATCGAAAGAGAGTTCCTCGTGGGTCGATTGTACACTTTCAGCATCGGCAGCCTTGCATGCCGCGGGAGTTTGTGCCGACAACCGGGGAATTTCCACGATTGTCTCCTTTGCCGAGACCTTGGCAATACCGACCCTGGCAGACCGCCATCAGACCGCGGCGGCCTTGCTTCCCTTTGTAATGCGTTACATCGGAAATACCGACCCCATGCTCTACAAGGAAATCGGCAAGACATTGCTGGGAATGGATCCGGTGGAATTCGCAAACGCGTGGGTTACCTTATCCGAACCGAAAGGAACCGATCGGGTGATTAGACAACTCTGTGGAGACACGCATGCACTGTTGATGAATCCACGACATATACGGGAGCTTGAGCCGTTGCTTTCGCTCTTCCCGTCACAGGGAGGTGGAATGTGAAACGGTTCGAGGATTATTCGTTGCATTTTCCCGTGAGAACGATCGCTGGTGAAGGTTCCGTAAAACAATTGCCCGATCTCCTTGCATCGTTGGGGTCCACACATCCGTTGTTTATTGTAAGCCGGAAAGCATCGGGTTCGGGAATTTTCGAGCTGCTTGGAATCACGCAAGATCCTGTGATCCTTAGTGCAAAGGAAATCTCATTGGATACCGCCTCGAAACTGGTGGAAATCTATAGCACAGGACATCATGATGCGATTGTCGCAGTCGGGGGTGGTTCCGTCATGGATATCGCGAAGACCGCCAAGCTGATGCTATCCGATTCATCACGAAACCCGGTGGAACTCGAGGGACTGGGAGGAACAACATGTACGAAGCAGGTTCCCTTGATTGTCATTCCAACCACATTGGGCTCAGGTAGTGGAGGCACGAAACTCGCCTATGTGCGTAATTCGATTGCGGGTACCCCCCTGCGTATCGACGACACGGGCCTTTTCGCCGAAATCGCCCTTCTTGATCCAAAGATGTCGAAATCCGTGTCGGGTACGCAAACGGCTTATGGAGTTGCCGCCATCCTTGGGCGTGCCATAGAATCCATGACCAGTATCCTTTCCGTACCCACCACCGAGGCCTTCGCCATGCAGGCATTGAAGTTGGTAGTCGCCAATTCCTTCCGGGTGGTACACACCCCCCACGACCTCGAAGCAAGGCTGTACCTAGCGATCGCTTCCCAGCTTGCAGGGATTGCGATTTCCCATACGGGGGGATCCATCGCCCATACGTTATCGATCGTGCTCTCCCAGACCACCGACATATCGTATGGTTTGGGAATGAGGATATTGCTGCCACACGCATTGAGATACAATCTGGCAGGCACAGAACCAATGCTGGCGCGCTTGAACTCGCTCATGGTATTCTCCAACAACTTGTTTGCCGATGATCCGGTGGAGTTGGAGGAGGATGCGTTGTTGTTCATACATTGGGTGTCCGAATTCTTTACCGGTCTCACCTCCTCGATCTCTCCGGCAATACCCTCACGCTTCTATGATATCCTGGACCAGAGGGGACAGGAGCGGGTATTGCTTCCACAACAAATGGAAGCGATCGCGACAATCGCCTACGACTCCCTTGATCTTTTGACCAGTAGGCAACAACCAACGATACAGGACCTTATTCGGGTACTGGAGGCTGCCTACTGGGGGTATCCACTCGATCATAACGATGGACAGTTTTCCCACACCCGCGACCAAAGGAGGTAATCGGCATGGAACGTTTCGTCACATTGCAACTCGGAACCAGATCAATCCGTATCCCCGCAGGCATGCGTGTCGAGAACATCATCACCAAGCATCTTGCGCTGAACAAGGAACCCTTGCGTTACGAGGACAATCCGGTGATCGCGTTGCGTATGAACAACGAAGTCATGTCGTTCGGGGCACGTATCTCGGTGGATGCCACGATCGAAACGGTACGCATGTTCTCCGATATCGGTAAACGGATGTACCGGCATACGCTGAGCTATCTGCTTGCCTATGCGAGCGAGCGGTTGTTTCCCGAGCGGCGACTGGTCATTGCCCACGCTCTGGGTGATGGATTCTATTTCAATTTCGACGGGATGTTCTCCCTTGAAAAGGAGGATGTCCGTGCGCTGGCCACGGAGTTGCAATCCTTGGTTTCTGCGGACATGCCGATACAACAGGAGACAGTCTCCTATTCAGCGGCAGTCGAACATTTCCATCGGAAAGGCTATACCGCAACAGAACAGCTGCTATCCTACCGCAACGATCCCACACTCGAATTGTACAGGTGCGGTGAATTCCTGGATATTTCCTATGAACCGTTGCTTCCCACTTCCCGACTGCTCGATATTTGGGAACTGCGTCCATACGGCGAACGGGGAATGTTGCTCAGGTACCCGTTGTCGGCCGATTTTCTGCACCTGGCCCAGTTCAAGGACAATCCGTTGCTTTTTTCCATATTCCGTGAATACAAGTTGTGGGGGAATATCCTCAAGGTGGATTGCCTTGGTGCCATGAACAGGATTTGCGGTTCGCAGGGAATCTTCACGTTTATCCGAATGAACGAAGATCTGCAGCATAGGAAGATTGCCAAGATAGCAGATATGGTCAGTGAGAAGGGGACTGTCAAGGTGGTGTTCATCGCCGGTCCGTCATCCTCGGGAAAGACAACCTTTTCCATCCGTTTGGCCATACAATTGCGTCTGTTGGGCTTCAACCCCATCCAGATTTCACTGGACAACTACTACCGGCCCAAATCCGAGGCGCCTTTGGATGCGGACGGGAAACCGGACCTGGAGATTTTGGAAGCTTTGGATCTGGACTTGTTCCGTGAGAATCTCAAGTCGCTATATGCCGGAGAGGATGTGGATCTTCCCCGTTTCGATTTCAAGAACAACGGAAGACGGTACTTCGAAGGTAAACCGATCAGTCTCAAGGACAATACCATTCTGGTGATCGAGGGAATCCATGGACTCAACCCCAATCTTGTTCCCGGAATCGACCCGAAGACGACGTTCAAGATCTATATATCGGCTCTGACACAATTGAATCTTGACGACCACAACCGAATTTCGACTACAGACAACAGGATACTGCGACGGATAGTGCGCGATAACCGGACACGCAGTACGACAGCGCAGATGACTCTGGAAATGTGGCCTTCGGTGGAACGGGGTGAGACACACCATATCTTCCCGTACCAGAACCAAGCCGATGTCATGATCAATTCGGCGTTGGAATACGAGTTGGCAGTACTGAAACCCTATGCGGAACCACTGCTCAAGACGGTCAAACCCGAGGCTTACGAGGCATACCCGACGGCACGGAGACTCCTTGCGTTCTTGGAGAATGTCTACCCGATTCCGGCAAACCTTGTCCCTTCGGACTCGCTGCTACGCGAATTCATCGGCGGCAGCGAGTTCCATTCGGAGTGTTGACGGTTTTTTCGGAATTGCCGGATCCTATACGTTGTAGATATGCTTGTACTCGTCGAACAGCTGTTGCACCTTGAATTGGCACTTGCCGCAAACCGTGCCGAAGCCGGTAATGTCCCGCAGTTGCTCCAAGGTGGTGGCCTCCTTGGTTTTCACCAATTCCTCTATGCGCTGGTCTGTCACATTCTTGCATTCGCAAATGATCTTCGCAACCCGCTTCTTATAGGGATTCTCCCGGCCATTCTTCTCAAGGTAGTCGTCGATCGATGCCCGCAAGGCCTTGTCGCCGAGTACGGAGCAGTGGAACTTGTGTTGGGGCAACCCCCCTAGCTTTTCGGTTATCATGGTTGGGGTCAACTGGTAGGCTTCCTCCAATGTCATGCCGATTGCAATTTCGGACATCATGGAAGTACTGGCGATCGCGCTCGCACACCCGTACGTCTGCCATTTCAGGTCGACTATCCTATCGTCCTTGACCTTGATGCCAACCTTCATCTGGTCTCCACATGCCATTGAACCGACAAGACCTTCGCCATCGGCGATATACGAGTCGTCTTCCCACACATTCTTGGGATGCATGAAGTGTTCCTTGACCGTATCCGTATATACCCAAACAGATGTATTGTTACTCATCTTGTTGAAATCTCCCTCAGCCGCTTGATTATTGACGGCATCTTTTCCAAAACATATTCGATATCGGCTTCCGTATTGTATCGTCCCAGGCTGAACCTGATCGATCCATGGGCAAGCTCGACGTCCAGACCGGATGCAAGCAGCACATAGGAAGGCTCCAGCGAACCGGTCGCACAAGCTGATCCGGTCGATACGGCAATCCCTTCAAAGTCCAACATCAACAGGATAGACTCCCCTTCCGCTCCGGCAAAGGATACATTGAGTGTCCCGGGAAGGCATTCGGCGGGATGACCGTTCACCACGACATCCGGTATCGAGGCTTGGAGGCCGGTACGGAGCTTTTCCCTGAGCTTCCACAAGGTTTCCCGCTCTTCCCTGCTCGTGTCCATGATCAACTGTGCCGCCCGCCCCATTCCGATTATCGCCGGATTGTTGTATGTACCTGCCCGCTTGCCGTCTTCCTGGTGTCCACCTTTCACAAAAGCGTCGAAAGGGGCACCGTTACGCACATAAAGGGCTCCGACACCTTTGGGTCCATAGAACTTATGGCCGGAGAGGCTCAGATAGTCGACATTCCAGGAATTGACGTCCACATCCATTTTCCCAATCGCCTGAACGGCATCGGTGTGCACCAGAGCACCATGGGCGTGTGCCAGCCGACTCAGTTCGACGATATCCTGTATGGTTCCAGTCTCGTTGTTTCCAGCCATGATGGAGACCAGCAGCACATCGTCACCCAGCAACCGTTCGTAGGCTGCCTGGTCGATCTTGCCTGTGGAGTCGACACTCGCATAATCGACGTGGTATCCGTTCTTCACCAAATATCGGCACGTTTCGATTATGGCCGGATGCTCGATTGTCGAGGTTACGATCCTATTTCTTTTCGAGCCAGCATCTATCATATCCCGGGCTTGGGCGAAGACGGAGTTGTCCGACTCCGAACCGCCGCTGGTGAAGATAATCTCTCCAGGTGTGGCCCCTATCATGGCAGCCACACTGGAACGCGCGATCTCAATACCAGAAATAGCTTCACGTCCAAATTCATGCATGCTAGAGGCATTGCCATAGAATTGAAAACTTTCCTGTATCACTTCGATGACTTCAGGGGCCATCTGTGTTGTTGCATTGTTATCCAAATATACTCTTCTCATGTTCCTTCCCTCGTAGAAAACATATGGGTCCCAGACCCAAGGGGTCAAGTCACTTTGCCGGACAGAGGGAGGAAATGGGGTCTTCGTCACTGGAATCGCCACAATTGCCGCGGGCAAACCGTATATGGCGACGTAATGCGAACCTGATATGTTTGGAGCGTGCCCATTGCACATAGGCGCAGGTTTCCGGAAGGTATGAAGCGAACATCGCCGTAAACCGGGAGACCCGTCTACATCTGGTCTCGATTTCAAGACGTTCCAGATAGATCCTGCATTGGTGGGTCTTGGGGTCGTAATGTTCACAGTGGGCATCGAGGTCGTAGACTACTTCACGTCCTACAATAACTTTCTCATGGCAACAGAGTCCACAACGAGAACATTTTTCTTCCCATGCGGGAGATGCTTGTCTCATCGGCTCAGACTCCTTCCTGTAGTTTTTCAAGTCGTGCCACCGTAGGCATGTCGACAACAGGATGAACGAGAATCGGAGTTACGGATATGAAGTTCTCACCCAAGAGACGGTAGTCGGTCTCCATATCCGGATGACGTAGCTCGGGAGGGACTTCCCCACGCAAGGACAAGGTGACTTCCTCACCGATTCCGACACCATTCGCGTCGGTATCGGTATCGCCGTAGGCTAATCCGATTTTGGTTGAAGACGCGTCGTAAGAGGTCGCCCGTGTGGTCGAACTGCGCTCTACCACATCGAAGTACTCCAGTTGTCCAATCTTGCCGACCCGCCATTGGCCGGTGCTTGTGGGAGGTACATTGATATTCAATATGACATCCCGTGTGCAAAGCGGGACAAATTCCTCGAGATGTTCCACAAGGAACGATGCGGCTTCGATAAAGGGGAATTCCCCGGTCTGCCGATCGTTACGTGCCGATATGGCGATTGCTGGGATTCCCCGGAGGGCAGCTTCGCTCGCCGCTCCCACAGTTCCGCTGTAGAGGATGTCCGTGCTTGCATTGTAACCGTGGTTGATACCGGACACAACAACATCGGGAGCAATTGGAAGAGCGCCCCCGTTGAGACCGTACAGGATGCAATCGGCTGGAGTTCCGCTGCAATGGTAATGTCGTGCATCGAACCGGATGAATCGAATCTTGCCTTTCAATGTCATCGCATGCGACTGGGCACTCCGTTGGTCGGAGGGCGCACAAACCCAGACTTCGTGTCCGGCTTCGGCTAACACAGTCTCCAACACGCTGATCCCCTCAGCTTGGTACCCATCGTCATTCGTCAATAATATGATCATGCACGGTAAGAGTCTATCTTGAGTCCCCCAACAGGAGCATAGGAATTCCATGTGGGTCTAAAACCAAAGATATGCTCGTATTCCTCCATTCGAGCAGTATACTGTGCAAGCGATTCGCTGGAAAGCAACACCAGTATCGTGCCACTTGAACCAGTGGTGATCATGGTTGCCCCAAGGCAACCGTTTATCTCGGTGGCACGTTTCGTCAACCAGTCGATTTCCGGACAAGTCACTTCGAAAACATCCCGCAATCCTGCTTGCACCCTGCTTAGAACCTTACCATACATCACCATATCCTTTTGTGCAAGCAGACGTGCCCCCTCCTTCGCCAAGCGACTTTCCGAGAGCACATAGAGGCAAATGCGCTTTTCTTCCTCGGAGAGCATGCCAACCGATTCCTTGACTTCCTGGTCGGAAACATCGCGCAAAAGGCCAGTAGGGAAGGCACTCCGCAACTTTTCAAACGCAAGCTTGCTCTCCTTCCTTCTTATCACCAGCTCTTCGCGAAGGGCATGGGGGGAAATGCGGCTCTCGACTATCATCGTCAGAATGGATTTGTCAGCCGTGTCGTAGGGAATCCTTTCGTAGGTGAGGTGGTGAACATCATATAGGAGCAGGGAGTCAGAACGGACCTGCATCATCGCCAGGAACATGACCAACCGACAGTTCTCGCCGGCAAACGAGGAGAGCGCGGAATAACCGATTGCGGCGCAATCTTCGAGCTTCAGTTCCGGAATACACAACTCGCGCAAGGCTATGGTCACGCCAAGGGCGATCGCCGAGTTGACCATAGCTCCTTCCTTGGCCAACAGATCGCCCGAGAATGTGATATTGAACCCTCCGGTCGAAAAACCACGGGCATTGAGTATGGAGACCACCCCTTTGATGAAATTGGCCCATCGGTCTTCACGGCGGAACTTGATATTTTGCAGATTGAAGCGCTTGCGATCCTTCATGGGGGCCATGAACAGACGTACGCTCTGGTCCTGACGTGCCGAAATGGCAACTTCCAGCGAGACAGGAGCTGCACCACAGAGCGTATAACCCTTGCAGTAGTCGGCAAATTCTCCCAGCAATGTATAGAGCCCGGGAACCGTCACCACTACCTTCGGCTTTTCCTCATGTTCAAGTTGATGGAGTTCCGTTATCTGTTTCATATGTTCCTTTATGTCTCAATCTTAGGCCATCAACTTTAAGATTGCAATAAAAAACCGCTTCGGTGAACGAAGCGGTTTGCCGTACGACGCTAAGCAATCGATGCTTATTTGTCTGAAATACCGTACTTTTTCTTGAACCGTTCAACACGTCCGGTGGTATCGACCAACTTCTGGGTACCGGTGAAGAATGGGTGGCAAGCACTGCAAATTTCAATATCGAGGTTCTTGACAGTGGATTTTGTCTCGAACACATTCCCACATGCGCAGGTCACTTTTGTCAATTCATACTTGGGGTGGATTCCCTGTTTCATTTCTATTCCTCCAATGTCTATACTGCTACCTTCTGCTACGGTCAAGCCTTGACAGAAGGACGACTTCAATTACATGGCTCCGCTATTCATGGAGCGTAAAAACGCTTCATTATTCTTTGTTTTCTTCATTTTGTCAATGAGGAGTTCGGTCATCTCGATATCTTCCATCGGGTTGATCGCATTCCGAAGTGCCCAGATCTTCGCGGCCTCTTCCTGGGTAAGCAACAAGTCTTCCCTTCTGGTTCCCGATTTCTTTATGTTAATGGCCGGGTACAACCGCCGTTCCGCCATTCTGCGGTCGAGGACTATTTCATTGTTTCCGGTACCTTTGAATTCCTCGAAGATGACTTCATCCATGCGTGAGCCGGTTTCAATCAAGGCCGAAGCGATAATGGTGAGACTACCACCATGCTCGATATTCCGCGCCGCACCAAGGAACCGTTTGGGTTTGTGCAATGCATTCGAATCGACACCACCGGAAAGGATTTTTCCCGAGGCTGGAACCGTCTGGTTGTATGCGCGGGCAAGCCGGGTGATATTGTCAAGAAGGATAACCACATCCCGCTTATGTTCCACAAGCCGCTTGGCCTTCTCGATCACCATCTCGGCAACCGATACATGCCTTGAAGCCTGTTCATCGAACGTCGAGGCAATGACTTCGCCCTTAACTGTCCGCCGCATATCGGTAACTTCCTCCGGCCGCTCATCTATAAGCAGGACCATGAGGTAGACTTCCGGGTGATTCTCAGAGATCGCATTCGCAATCTTCTGCATGAGTATCGTTTTTCCCGCACGGGGTGGAGCGACAATCAAACTTCGCTGTCCCTTGCCGATCGGGCTGAACAGGTTGATGATCCTAGTCGAAATATCGCTCTCCTCCGTCTCCAGGTTCAACCTGGTGTCGGGGTACAGCGGTGTAAGCGAATCGAATCCGGCACGGGCACGCGCGACTTCCGGGGGATCGTGGTTTATCGATTGCACCTTGATCATAGCGAAGTAGCGTTCGGCATCCCGTGGAGGTCGGATTTGACCCTCCACCGTATCACCGGTTTTCAGACTGAGCATCTTGATCTGCGAGATGGACACGTAGATGTCTTCGGGACCACTGAGATAGTTGTTTTGTGGGGAACGCAGGAATCCGTAGCCGTCCGGAAGGACTTCCAAGGCCCCATAGGCCATGATCACGCCACCTTTGAGTGCATGGGCTTTCAAGATTTCAACGATCAAATCCTGTCGTTTGAGGTCGAGAATCGTTTCCTGGGAAATATTGAAATCGGCAGCCTGTTGGCGCAATGCGGGCAATGTCATGCTGGTAAGATCGTTCACAACCATGCGTGCGGCATTGGGATCCTCGATATAAATCTCGACTGGAATATCTTCGATTTGCGATCCGGAACGATTGTTTTGGCGGGCCTGGTAGTTGCCCTTCTGATGGTTCTGCTTCTGTCTGTTGTTCTGTTTGCCGTTTGGCTGGTGGTTTCTGCTTTGTTGTGGGCGATGCTGGACAGGATTTTGATGTGATGGATTTTGAGGGAACGGCTGGGCCTGTTGTTGCGGATGCATGGAAACCGGTTGGTCGGATTGCCGTTCAGGAGGCGCCTGAACTGGAATCGCCTTTTCCTCCACAACAGCTTCCGGCTGCTGCTTTCTAGGTGGACGACCCCGCTTCTTCGATACCGGCTTGTGACTTGCCTCTCCAGGAGTTCCTGTCGAGACAGAATCGGCATTGCCGGATGCTTCGGGCGATGTTTCGGTCGGTTTGACCTTTACCACCACCTGCCCCGAAGGATCGGAAGGGCGACGTTTCACCACACGCCTTGGGGGCTTCTGTGCAGCAGAACTCGACGAACCCTGCTCTTCTGCAGTCCCGAACAAATCGGGACCATTCTCATATTCTGATGTCATTGATAATCTCCAAAGAATCGAATCCACACGGATGCGAACCTGATGTATTACGTATCTTGTTGTATTATTTCGCAGGAACTCTTTTTATTGATGGATAGGTAAAAGGCAATCCCGCGGGATACTCTAAATATATTGCCAGGTGTCCACGATGTCAAGCAAATCGGCCCCGTTTACATAAAAGTAGCCGAGTAATATAGCTGCAACAGCAGCCCGTCGACGCACAGAGGCTCTTCCATAGGATGAAAAATTCAATCTTACCGCCACCGGGGCAAACCGTTTCGATGCAAATCCAAGCCAAACTGTTCCTATCGGCTTATCTTCGGTTCCACCTGAAGGACCTGCGATCCCAGAAATGGAGAGGGTGAAGTCAACGCCAGATTGCTGCAGCAGATTTTCAGCCATTTCCAGTACGGTGTCTCCGCTGACTGCCCCATGTTCTGCCAATGTCCCGGGCGAAACATTGAGAAAATGTTGCTTCGCCTCATTCGCATACGACACAACCCCACCCCAGAACCAGGCCGAACTACCCTCACGGTCAGTCATCAACTTGCTGACCAATCCGCCGGTGCAAGACTCCGCGGTAGCCATGGTCAGGTGTTTCTCCTCAAGGTTCCGGCTCAACAGGTCCACAGTCTCCACATCCCCACCGAAGAGCAATCCTTGTCCGATACGTCCACTTATCCGTTTCGCCATCTCGTTTCTTGTCTCGGCAGAACCACCGTTCAAGTAGAGGCTGATACGATGTTCCTGGGCCCTGGTGCCCCAGAGGATGGAGTCCAAGGCACATTCGCCACAGATATCCTCCAATTTGGATTCAGGCGTAAGGAAACAGGAGAATTCATCCCTCCCTACTCCCTCGTGACCCACGAATTGGGAAAGTTCAGGTAGGATCCGATTGTAGAACATCTCATGCATTTCCACAGGCGGTCCCGGCATCGCATAACACAATACGGTATGGATCGAACCATCTACCTCAACCGGGATCTCTCCGGAGAACCCAGGTGCAGTCCCCTTCGGGTTTTCAATCACCTTGAAACCTTGGGGAAAGCATACTTGGCGTTGGTTCGCACCATGTATCCGTTCTCCGATACGTGAGTACAGGTGGGCAAATGCCGCTTCGTCCTGTACCAGGGGGACTCCCGCCAATTCGGCGACTACGTTTCGTGTCATGTCGTCACTGGTCGGCCCAAGTCCACCGGTGAGCATGACGATATCTGTCTCCTTGACGCATTCGCGCAAGAGGGGTCCGATGGAGCCATCGTCGGGGACGATTATCACCCGGTTCACATGATACCCGAGGGTAGTCAACTCCTTCGCCATGAGCTGGCCGTGTTTGTCGGATATGATTCCACGTGTAATTTCAGTTCCAATTATAAATAGTGAGACAGTAGCATATCCATTGGCCATGTTATCGATTCCTTTTCATCCGGGAGATTCGCAAGATGAGACCAAGAGCCAGCAATCCGATCGATGCATAGATTGCGATTGTCGCAAGAATATCGACGTTTCGGGTATAGAACGTATCGTTGCCTTCGGTAAAGACCGGCACATCGTATATATGCCATCCCCTGGTGAACGGCTCCATCGGGTCGACTATTTCTCCCGTTGGAAGAATCACCGCAGTCATCCCCGAGTTGGTTCCACGAACGGTGGACTTCCTGGTTTCGATAGAACGGAATATGGCCATGGCCAGATGTTGCATCTCGGCGGAAACGGCACCGGACCAACTGTCGTTCGTCATGTTTACAATAACGTCCGCCCCATTGCGCACGAAACCCGCGGTCAAGTATCCGAACACGTCTTCGAAACAGATGGGGGTTGAGAATTTCACACCTTCATCGGTTTCGAATACCACCGGATCGTAGCCCTTTTCCCACCAGTTGTAGTCATTCGCCAATAGAAGATTGTACAACCAAGGCATTTCCTTTTCATATGGGAAGTGCTCGGTGAAGGGCACAAGATGTTGCTTCCTATAGGTCTTCTTTATCTCACCGCTTTCGAACATGATCACAGTGTTGTAATCCTTACGGTTCCAAGAGCCGTCGGGATGCAGTGGCGGCAGCTGTTCATCGTCCAGGACCCCTTCCGGATTCCCTGTGAGCAATGGAACTGGGAGGGATTTTCCAAAGGCCACAAACTCATCGACCAGTGCGGCAGTCGCTTCATCCGTCTTGTAGGTGGTATGCCAATAGACCGATGGAACAAACGCAGTCTCGGACCATAACACCATGTCGGGATTGCCCTGCAATGCTTGCAGGCTCATGGTCCGAAGATTGTTGAAATTTCTTTTATAGGTCTCATAGCCACCCTTCCAGGAATCGGCACTATGCTGAACGGTGGCGACACGCCAAGTCAATTCGGGTTCTTCGGATTCCCATTTCGACAGGGTAATGAACCCGAATGTGAAGACGAAAACCAGAATAGCCGCATATCCGACGACTGTCGGCATATTGGATCGCAAGAATCCGATGATCGGTTCGTTTTTCCCGCCAAGTTGATCGGCAACATATCGACCCAAGAATGCTTGTGGAAGTATCATGACGAATGTTATGCCCCAAATCCCTGAGAATTCGGCAATCTGGACAAACGGCAGGAACTCATACGCGGCATAGGCGATAGTCCCATAAGGGTATCCGGCGAACCATGACTGGCTCAGATACGCATAGGCTACCCAGATAATGGTCTGGACAAGGAAGCCGTAACGCTTGAACAAACGGTCGGCTGCCTTCAGGGCGGGAAACAGCATCACCATTTCCCCACCTTTGATTATGGGAACCAGCAGGATTGCAAGTGGATGGAAAGTGGTGAGCCAATAATTAAAACAGGTGTAGAACGCGAACCCGAACAAAAAGCCATAAAAAGGAATGGCTTTCCAGCTCGTATTGCGTATAACAGCAAACAGGGGGATCAGTGCAAAAAAGGCAATCGCACCAAAACCCCCATTCGATAAAAACCCTGGAAACGCAAAAGAGTAGACAACCGCCGTGGCAATTAGCAGTAGGATCTCGAGGCCATAGGTTCCAAAGCCTCTTTTACGATACAAATCCACAGTCTTATGTTACTTTTCGTTGTTATGTTGGCGAAGTTTCCAGACGAAGTCCTTCAGTTCCTTACCAGGTCTGAAAATTGCAACCCCGTGTGTATCGACCGCGACAAGTTCGCCGGTCTTGGGATTGCGTGCTCGCTCTCGGCCCTTGCGTGTCCGAACCTCGAAAGTTCCGAATCCACGAAGTTCGATCACCCGATCCTCTTCCAAGCCGCGTTTGATCTCCTCGAAGAATTCATCAATGACACTGTGCACGTCGGGTCGATTGAGGCCGAGCTTAATCTGAATATTTTCAATTATCTCAGCTTTAGTCAATTTATTGTTTGCCATGAACCTACTCCTTATAGAATGAACAGATGACGATACAACTACTCGGCCTTCCGCAAGGCGTTGTACTGTGCATGCAGTCGCGACTTCTTTCGTGAGACGGTATTGGCATGATAGACGCCTTTGCTTCCGGCAGTATCGATCAGCTTGATGGCAAGATCGAACTTTTCTTTCACAAGATCGTTATCCTTGGCTTGTGCCGCAATCTGGAACTTCTTGACGGCAGTACGAACTGCACTCTTGGTCTCCCTGTTCCGTAGTCTTCTTTTCTCGTTCTGGCGCTCTCTTTTGGCAGCCGAGCTGGTGTTGAACACGTAATACCTCCAAAGGTTTTCTCAATTATATAAGTTCAAGGGAATTAATTGTATCTCTGAACCAACGGATACACAAAATACCATACTCCGTAATATCGGTCAATACAATAGTTTGTATCAGTTTGTGAGAAATTCGTCTAGATACTCGCGGGTCACTTCCCAGCGAGAGTTCTCATCATTGTGATAAACAGCCGAAAAAGGAATAGTCAAATGCCTTCCGTCGGGACCGGTAAGGGAAATCTTGCGTGATAAAATATTTACTTCGGTGATTTTCATCAGTTCGTGCTGTATCTTCAACTTGCTTCCTTCCTGGGGCAGGTTCCGCTTTTCCTCAAAATAGAAATCGTACTCATAGGAAAGGCAACACAACAATCTTCCGCATGGTCCAGAAATTTTTGTGGAATTCAGTGAAAGATTTTGCTCCTTGGCCATTTTTATGGACACGGGGTTCAATTTGTCGGTGATGGCATGGCAACAGAAGTCTCTTCCACAGACCGCCAAACCTCCCAATACGCGCGATTCGTCCCTGACGCCGATCTGCCGCAACTCGATGCGGATCCTGAATACAGCGACCAGATCCTTTACAAGATCACGGAAATCGACTCGGTTTGCCGCAGTGAAGAAGAATATGATCTTCGCTTCGCCGAACAGATAGTGGGCGGAGACCAGTTTCATATCCAACCCATGGGCCTGTACCTTTTCGCGACACAGGACAAGGGCTTGGCCCTCCATCTCGGTCAGCTCACGGTAGCGCGCGTAATCGTCCTTGCCGGCCAACCGATCGATCCAGTCAACATCTCCAGAAATCTTTACCGGAACATCGTCATCCCTGTTCGCTTTGCCGGAGGAGCAGCATCCTTCACATTGTGCGCACGCGTCATCCGGGGTCCCGTCGAATTCGAGCCCTGCCGCAACATATGGGGGCACCTCACCAGAAGCCTGCAGCGCATCTGGAGAGACAGTGTCTTCAGGTTCGCCGGAAGCGGCAAGGTCCTCATCGACCCCATAGACATCGTCGATCATCTCGCCATGGAGGCACGCTCCCTGGCATTCGGTCGAGCCGGGCTCGTAGCCCTTCATTGCCATCGCCGAACCGACAACCATGCCATAATCGAGTCCATATCGGGAAGGGGCAATGACATGGACTCCACGCGCAAGAGGGTTCTCGGAGGCACATACAGACAATTCATTTGAAGATGGATTCTTCACCAAATATATATATCCATATTCCGGCCGCTGGGTCGGCTTCTTCGCTTGAGCCTCCCCGCCATGTGCAGAATGGAAATTTCTATCTTTTTTCATCAACATCCTTATTTGCTTAAGCTGAAAAGCATTAGATTCTCTCAAGCATATCCTAAGCTACCATGTTGGAACAAAATTGTCAAACACAAAACTGCCTTGACGACTACAATGGTTCATGGTATCTTCTTGATAAGTCCCGTAAAGACATATTTCTTACCAACATCAGGAAAAACCATGCAATTATTTGATACTCACGCCCATATCGGCCTGATACATGAAGACCAGATGGAGCAATTGCTCATCATACAACTCGCCAAGCGGAAGTCGGTTTCCCATATCGTCAGTATCTGCAATAGTCTCCACGACTTCGAGCAGGTATACGAGAATTTGAAAACTGCCACAGGTGTCTACCACGCGGTTGGTGTCTCTCCTTCGGAAGTAGCGAATCCCGGGGTGAATTGGGAACACAAGCTGCAAGCCTTCGCTAAGCTGGACCGTGTAATCGCCATTGGAGAGATTGGGCTCGACTATTATCGTAATTTTGGTGACAAGAACTCCCAAGTGGAGCTTTTCATCAGACAGCTGGACATAGCCAGGAGTCTCCAACTGCCGGCAATCATCCACAATCGTGAAGCTGGCCGTGACCTGCTCGACATTTTGAAGACCAGGATTGGTGAAAAAGGCGGAATATTCCACTGCTATTCCGAAGACTGGCTCTACGCCATGGAAGCTTTGGAATTGCCCATGTATTTCTCGTTCGCCGGAAACATCACGTATAAGAACGTCCGCCATCTGCATGAAACCATAGCGAATCTTCCCATGGATAGGATTCTCATAGAATCGGAAAGTCCTTTCATGGTTCCTTCCAACTACAAGGGGAAACGGAACAAGCCCGCATATTTGGTCGAGACTGCACAAGCGATTGCGGATATCAAACGAATGTCGTTGGAAGAGACCGCACAGGCATTGTACGAAAATAGCCTCAGGGCTTTCCACTTGCCGGAGAACGTATAGTACGTATGACTGGTCAAATGCAACCCAAACCTCTTTATCATCCCGTTGATATCGGCTCGGTCCACATAGACGGAAATTTGTTTCTCGCTCCTTTGGCGGGATACACCGACAGGGCTTTCCGTTCCGTTTGCATCGACAAGGGAGCATCGTTCACGTATACCGAGATGGTGAGTGCCGAAGGTCTCGCACGGGATAGCGCCAACACGGAAAAGCTTATGGTACGGGCAGAGAACGAACGACAGCTCGCGATTCAGATTTTCATGCCGGAAGCATCGGTGGTTGCCAGAAGTCTCGGGAAGCTCTTGGAATATTCTCCTACGGTCATAGATATCAATTGCGGTTGTCCTGTGCCAAAGGTGGTGAAAACCGGAGCCGGTTCGGCACTTCTGAGATTTCCCGACAAGATCCATGATATTGTCCATCTTATCAAGAATTCCTGCGATATCCCCGTTTCGGTCAAAATCAGATTGGGGTGGGATTCGAGCTCCCTCAACTACCGTGAGACTACCGATGCCGCACTTGCGGCTGGAGTCGACATGATCACAATGCACGCCCGCACGAAAGCCATGGGCTACTCGGGAACCGCCGATTGGTCTGCGTTAGCCGATTTGAAACACTATGTGTACCAAAACAATCCCAAGGTTCCCATATTCGGTTCCGGGGACCTCTTCTCAGCTCGGGCAGCCCGAGAAATGTTGGAGCAGACAGGGGTAGATGGGGTAATGTTCGCCCGTGGAGCCATGGGAAATCCGTTCATCTTCTCAGATACCTACAACCTGCTGACAAAGGGAGAGGAGACAGTGTACCACACTACCCGGGAACGGGTGACCGCCCTGCTCAGACAGCTGCACCTCATGGGAAACGACATCGGAGAACGACTGGCTTGCCGAGAGATGCGCAAGCATGCGACCGCCTATCTCAAGGGGATCCACCACGCATCGAAAGCCAAGCAGGCACTCGTCCAAGCGAACACCTACGAGCAGTATGAGGCCATCTGTGCCCACCTGGTGGAAGAGACTCCAGAAGAGCTATAACCTGTCGAGAGTTGACCTTGCCAATCGTTACATGGTAGCTTTCTTGGAGTCCCGAAACTATGCAGGGAAAGGAGAAAACATGAGAGTTCTTGTGTTGGGTTCTGGAGCAAAAGACCATGCGATGACTTGGTTGTTTTCCCAAAGCAAGCTTATCGACGGGCTGTTTGTCGCCAAAGGAAATGTTGGCACAGGCGACATTGCGGAGAATCTTCCCGATGTCGATCCGTCATCTCCGGAATCGGTTTACGAGGCTTGCAGGAAATACGATATCAACTTTGTATTTGTCGGTACCGAGGCCCCATTGTTTACTGGTGTGATCGATTACCTGAACAATCGTGGTATAGACACCTTCGGAGCACCAGGCAATGCCTTGAAACTTGAGGGTGACCGCTATTTCGCAAGAACCTTCACATCCCGCCACAATATTCCCACCCCCCCGTACAAGATGTTTTCCGACGAAGAATCGTTGTCGAATTTCCTGAAACGGCATCCGGGAGAAAACTTCGTACTCAAGCGCAATGCCATGGCTCCGAGTAGGATCATGGTCGACTCGAACGATTACCAGACCCTGATGAATTTCGGAAAAGGTATTTTGCAGACCGACAATCTTCTGGTGGAAAACCACTTGTCCGGATTGTCCGTCACCATAACGGTCTTCACCGACAACAACGGGTACCTGATGTTGCCGCTCTGTTCCGACTATACCAAGAGCGAGGAAGGCGGTTCAGGTGCCGCTACCGGTGGAATGGGATCCATTTGTCCCGTACCACTTCCTAAAAGTGTCCAGAAGCAAATTATCGAATTGATAATCGAACCCACACTCTACGGAATGCAGGTCGAACAATTTGCCTACAAGGGTGTGCTGACATTCAGTGTCATCCTCACAAACGATGGCCCTGTATTGGTTGACTACCACGTCAGGTTCAACGATCCTGCTACTCAGGCTATCGTTCCACTGATCAAGTCGGATATCGTCGAGATTCTCAATGCCATGAAGCAAGACACGGTAAAGAAATTCCAGCTTGAGGTCTCGACCAAATCGGCTGTGGCGGTGGTTGTGGCCAGCCAGGGATATCCCGACAAACCGGTGCTGGGACAAATTGTCGAACCACTCCCCAATATCATAAGGAACAACCTGTTGGCGAACAAACCGATGGTATTCTATGGTGCGGTAATGGACAAGGACAATGTCTCTGTGACAACCGGTGGAAGAAATGTCACTATCGTGGGTATAGGGAAAAACATTATCCAAGCCAACAAACAGGCGTACCAGTATATCGACTCGGTTCGTTTCAACGGGGCTTGGTACCGTCACGATATCGGGAATAAATTTTTCGAGAACTAATCGGAAATCGTGACCGACTCTCGTTCGGGAGAGTGGCCAGTGCAGGCGTCCGACTCGTCAATCGGCACGTGCTACAGGTTGCTGACGACGGAATTCGTATAACAGGATACCCGCGGCAACCGATACGTTCAACGAGTCGATATGTCCGGTTGTCGGAATGGATACGATATGGTCGCAACGCTTTTCAACCAGTTGGCTCATTCCATCCCCTTCCGATCCCATGACGAGCACTGTTCGATTCGGGAATTTCATCGAGAATGCGGCATCGCCACCCATATCTGCGCCATATACCCAGAAGCCCTGTTTCTGCAACAATTCGATTTCACGGACCAGATTCGTCACCGTGGCCATAGGAACGTACTGCGCGGCTCCACTGGAAATGCGGACTACGGTTTCATTTGCTTGGGCACTCCGTCGTTCCGGTACGATCACAAGATCGACGGAAAACTGATCGGCGCTCCGCAGGATCGCTCCAAGATTGTGGACATCGGTAATACCGTCGAGGACCAGGACCAAGGCAGGCTTGTCTTCAGGCAATCCCGCAAGAAAGTCCTTCACCGTTGTCGCCTCTTTCCTGCCGGATCCCGACTGGCGTTCCCTGGGCCTTCCCAGATCCAACACTGCTCCACGATGATCCGTACTCTGTATCAACCTGTCCATTTCAATTTTCGCAATTTTTCTGACTGCAACGTTCGAGTTTCCACGAGCCAACGACTCCAAGCGATCGTTGCGCTTTTCCATATTCCTGCAAATATACAATATGCTACCAGCAGGAGCCTGTTTCAAAGCCTCTTCGATCGCATGAAATCCCACTATCCTCTCGCCCATGACAACTCCCTTATTCGGTAAATGGTACCGGCTCGGGATTTTTGTTTTCTCCCAAGACTTCAGCCAACTGGCTCATGAGTTTTTTTGCTTCACGATTCAATTTCCGAGGAGTTTCCACTATCAACTTGATATATTGGTCACCCCGCTGATCCAGCGATCCCCGCAGCTTCGGCACGCCCTTGTTGCGCAGACGTAGGACTTTTCCATTCTGCGTCCCGGCTGGAATGGCAACTTTGACCCTTACATCGTCGATAGTCATTACTTCGATATCTCCTCCCAATGCCGCTTGGGTAATCGATATCGGAATCTGGCAATACAAATCGGTTCCAGACCGTTCGAAATATGCATGGGGACGAACATTGACATAGACAAACAAATCGCCGGCCGGTCCCCCATTCGGTCCCGCATCACCCATGCCGGAGATAGAAATCCGGTTTCCGGTATCCACTCCAGCAGGTATCGTGACCTTTAGTTTCTGCTGTTTGCGCATAAGACCCGACCCATGGCATTCACCACAGGGATTCTCAACGATATGGCCTTCACCTCCACAGGTAGGGCACGTAGATGCTATGGAGAAAAATCCGGAATTCCGTCTCACTTGACCCACTCCGTTACAGGTAGGACAAATCTTTTTCCCCGAACCGCTCTTCACCCCTGACCCATGGCATGTCGAGCAATGAATCTGATGGGTATAGGAAACATCGACTTTGGTTCCGAAGACAGCGTCCTTGAAGTCGATCTCGATATCATACCGTAGGCTTGAACCCACTGCAGGACCACGTGATGCTTGCGAGGATCGTCCGCCACCACCAAAGAAGGATCCGAAGATATCTCCGAATCCACCACCAAACAAATCGCTGAAATCCCGGTATACATTGGAATAGTCCTGTGCGCCACCGGCATCGACACCTGCGAACCCGTACTGGTCGTACGCTTGCCGCTTCTGCTCGTTGCTCAACACTTCGTAGGCTTCGCTGGCTTCCTTGAACCGTTCTTCCGCCGCCGCATCCCCAGGATTCTTGTCCGGATGATTAGCCACAGCCAATTTGCGATAGGCTTTTTTGATTTCGTCCTGGGCAGCTCCTTTCGAAACGCCCAAGACTTCGTAATAATCCCGTTTTGCCACGGTGCAACACTTCCTTCAGTTAGATTCGATTAATCTACGACTTCATAATCGGCATCTTCAACACCGTCATCAGCCTTTTTGTCTTGTGTGGACGACCCCTGCCCTTGTGTGTCAGGACCCTGTCCCTCGGCACCCTGCTGGGCTGCTGTCGCCTTGTACATCTCTTCAGCCAACTTGTATGCCGCCTGCTGGAGTGCTTCGGTCTTGGCTTTGATTTCGTCAATCACGTTGGAGGACATGGCTGCCTTCAGATCGGACATGGCACTCTCAATCTTGGCCTTCTCCTCGTCCGAAATCTTGTCGCCATAATCCTTCAAGGACTTTTCGGTCGAATACAGGAGACTGTCGGCTTCGTTTCGGACCTCGATCCGTTCACGTTCCTTCTTGTCCTCCTCGGCATGCAACTCCGCATCCTTGACCATCTGCTCGATATCCTTATCGGACAATCCGGAAGAAGATTCGATCCGAATCTTCTGTTCCTTGCCTGTACCCAGATCCTTCGCGCTCACATGGACAATACCGTTGGCATCGATATCGAAAGTCACTTCGACTTGGGGTACGCCGCGTGGTGCCGCCGGAATTCCGATAAGATCGAATTTGCCGAGTGTCCGGTTCTGGCTTGCCATTTCACGCTCACCTTGGAGCACATGGATGGAAACAGCTGTCTGTCCGTCTGCGGCAGTCGAGAAAATTTGGCTCTTCCGGGTTGGAATAGTCGTATTGCGTTCGATCAACTTGGTCGATATTCCACCCAAAGTCTCGATTCCGAGTGAGAGGGGAGTAACATCCAAGAGCAACACATCCTTCACGTCACCGCCAAGGATACCACCTTGGATCGCAGCCCCCATCGCAACAACCTCGTCGGGGTTGACGCCCTTGTGCGGCTCCTTCTGGAAAATCTCCTTTACCAGTGCCTGGACTGCGGGAATACGGGTCGATCCTCCCACCAGGATCACTTCATCGATATCCTTCGGGGTAAGCCCTGCATCCTTCAATGCATTCAAGCAAGGTTTGCGACTTCGTTCCACCAGATCCGAAACCATCTGCTCGAACTTGGCACGGGAAAGGTTCATCTGCAAGTGCTTCGGCCCCGAGGCGTCGGCGGTAATATATGGAAGGTTGATGGACGTATCCTTTGTGCTGGACAACTCGATCTTTGCCTTCTCCGCTGCTTCACGCAGACGTTGCAACGCCATCTTGTCCTTCGACAAGTCGATTCCGGATTCCTTCTTGAAGCTATCTACCAACCAGTCGATAATCTTCTGGTCGAAGTCATCGCCACCAAGGTGTGTGTCACCATTGGTCGATTTCACTTCGAACACTCCGTCGCCGAGTTCGAGGATAGAAATGTCGAAGGTACCACCACCAAGGTCGTATACGGCTATCTTCTCTTCCTTCGAATTGTCCTTTCCCAGTCCGTACGCAAGAGCTGCCGCGGTGGGTTCGTTGACAATCCGCTTGACTTCCAGGCCTGCGATCTTTCCGGCATCTTTCGTCGCTTGTCTTTGGGCATCGTTGAAATATGCGGGAACGGTAATGACTGCTTCCGTGACCGGCTCGCCGAGGTAATCCTCCGCTGTCTTCTTCATCTTCTGCAAGGTCGCCGCAGAAATCTCCTGAGGAGAATATTCCTTCCCTCTTATGGATACACGGATCTCATCCGAAGGACCTGCTGTCACTTTGTACGAGACCTTCGAGACTTCCGATGGGACCTCCGCAAATCGACGACCCATAAAGCGTTTTATGGATGATACGGTATTTTCCGCATTGGTTACGATCTGGTTCTTGGCAGGCTGACCTACCAAACGTTCTCCCTTAGCTGTAAAACCGACAATGGAGGGAGTAGTCCGTTGTCCTTCCGAATTCTGAATTACGACGGCATCGCCGTTTTCCATGACTGCAACACATGAATTGGTTGTACCTAAGTCAATTCCGATTATTCTACCCATGGTTCTTCTCCTTGAAATTCACCATCAACATTTGTATACAAGATCTGGAATATGATAATCCTTTTCCTGCTAATTTATTTTCATTCTCAAGTTACTGTGGTATTCCCACCTTCACCTTTGCGGTTCTCAAAACCCTATCATGAAGATAATAACCCCTTTGTAATTCGGCAAGAACCGTCTCGGTATCGAATTGGTCACCCGCCTCCATCATCATGGCTTCATGCTCATGTGGCGAGAACTCCTTGCCGACAATATCGTCCATTTTCCTCAAGCCCCAATTTCTTCCCAATACGTCCAACAGCTGTTTTTGGATCAGCTTGATGCCATCGACATAGGATTGCACATCTTCTGTCGCGGTTCCGGCCTCGACCGCGCGCTCAAAGTCATCCAGAATTGGAATCAAATCGCTAAGCAACCGCTCATTCGCATATTGCACAGCTGTTTCCTTTTCCCGGACAAGTCGTTTCCGATAATTGTCCATATCGGCAAGCTTGCGCATGAACGATTCCTTTTCCCCGGCCAATTCCTTGGTGAGTTCTTCCACTTCCATTTCCAACTCTGCGATACGGGCCTCCTGTGGAGAAAGGAAACTTTCCGTCTGCTCCGCCGTTTGGGAAGCTTCGGCCTCTCCTGTCGCACCTGTCGGCTCCTGGTGATCCACCGGAGTCTGCAAGTCCTTCTCTTTCTTCTCAGTCTCTTTCTTCTCTTTCTTGCTCATAAATTACCTGTGCGTACGTATTTCAAATGCTACCAAGTCGTGAGGACATTCGTATCTATTAATGATCCGCCACGCCTTCCACCCCTGGCAGTCCCATCAAACATACTCAAAGGGAAAAGGGACCGTCAAGTGTTTCGGGCGAATCCCTTGTTGTTAATCATTTCATTCCCCAACGAAACGAGGGTAGCGGAACAATTACTATTGGTCCATTTTCAAACGAAGTGAGGTAACGGAGCCACGAAGTGGATCCACTACCGAGCGAGTGCAGGAAACGAAAGCTTGCTTGCATTACCGAGTGAGTGCAGGGAACGTAGGGGGAGATACCATTCATTTGCTTGTGCATTTGACAGCTGCTTCAATGAAGTCCCGGAACAGGGGATGGGGCCTACTCGGCCGGCTCTTGAACTCGGGATGGTACTGCACGCCGACAAACCAGGGATGTCCGGGTATTTCGACCGCCTCGACCAAGGATCCATCGGGAGACAACCCTGAGAAACGCATACCGGCGTCTTCAAGAGTCTGGCGATAGGTATTGTTGAATTCATATCTATGCCGATGCCGTTCATCGATCGAATCCTGTCCGTATGCCTTATACAGAAGGCTGCCATGGTCTGTGATCCTGCATGGATACGTCCCCAAACGCATCGTGCCCCCAAGCTCCACACCCTTCTGGTCCGGCATGAGGTCGACAACAGGGTATTTGGTATTCGGATACCATTCGGAGCTTGCCGCACCCTCAAGTTGTGCGACATTACGCGCAAATTCTGTGACTGCGCATTGCATGCCAAGGCAAAGGCCGAGGAACGGTATGTTGTTCTCTCGTGCGAATCGGATTGTCCTGATCTTTCCCTCGATTCCCCGCAATCCGAAGCCCCCTGGAACCACTATACCGCTGATACCGGTGAACATTTCCTCGATTTTTGCTTCATCCGCTTCCTCGAGATTTTCCGCATCTATCTTTAACAATTCAATTTTGGTCCTGTGGTGGAAACCGGCGTGGTTGAGCGATTCCACTACACTGATATATGCATCGGACAGTTCCACATATTTACCCGACAAGGCGATGCGGACTTTCCTCTCGGGGTGTCGGCGATTCTCCACCATGGAGTGCCAATCGGACATGTGTCTGGGTCCCGCTTCCATTCCAAGCCGGTTCAAGACCAGCATATCGAGGTTCTCTTCCTCGAACAACAAGGGGACTTCGTATATCGAAGGGAGGTCCGGGTTTGGAATGACCGCTTCCTTGTCGACGTCACAGAACATGGCGATCTTTTCTTTCATTCCTGAGGGAAGTGGCCTATCCGATCGGCAAATGACAAAATCGGGATGGATTCCGATTCCCCGCAACTCCTTGACACTGTGCTGGGTCGGTTTGGTCTTCAATTCACCGGCGGCGGCGATATAGGGAACAAGCGTAACATGGAGATACAATGTATCCTGTTTTCCAAGATCCCGTTTCATCTGTCGAATGGCTTCAAGGAACGGTTGGCTTTCGATATCGCCTACAGTTCCACCGATTTCGACCAGGACAATATCGGCTTTCGATGATTCCGCCAGATTGAACAACCGACTTTTGATTTCATTGGTGATATGCGGAATCACTTGGACAGTTCCACCCAAGTATTCGCCCTGCCGTTCCTTCTGGATCACGGACCAATAGACTTTACCGGCGGTTACGTTGTTGGCTTTCCCGATAGAAATGTCGAGAAACCGTTCATAGTGGCCCAAGTCCAGGTCAGTTTCGGCTCCGTCGTCCGTCACGAACACTTCACCATGCTGGTAGGGACTCATGGTTCCGGGATCGAAGTTGATGTAAGGATCGAATTTCAGGACTGTGACCGACAGTCCCCTGCTCTTCAAAAGACAGCCCAAGGAGGCTGCCGTGATGCCTTTTCCCAAGGATGAGACCACACCACCGGTAACGAAAACGAATTTTGCCATACTGCCACCTTTCCTGCCGACTCGATTTGTTTGCAACGGTGGTTGGCATATAGGGTGATACCGACCGGCCGTTGCTTTACGCACCGGTCTTCGGCTGGTTCAACCATACAATTCGTATCATTACGCCGATTCCTCGGTACTTGTGGAATGTATCACAGAGGCAATTGTTTCCTCAATACCCCGAGCATGCTGTACTGCGAAATTATTCAGGTCATGTTTCGATCAAGTCGTCGTCGAGTATGATCTCTTCCTCATCTTCCTCAGGTTCGTAATGGGCGGTTTCTATCCGCCTCTTCTTCGATTGATGCGGTTCCTCGTCCAGCTCGGGTTCCTCGTCCAGTTCAGGTTCCTCGTCCAGTTCAGGTTCCTCGTCCAGCTCAGGTTCCTCGTCCAGCTCGGGTTCCTCGTCCAGTTCAGGCTCCTCGTCCAGTTCGGGTTCCTCGTCCAGCTCGGGCTCCTCGTCCAGTTCAGGTTCCTCGTCCAGTTCGGACTCGGTTCCATGGGCTACGAACAAGGGGACAATATCATCTGCATCGATTTCCGCCGCATAGACGTCCGGATCATCGAGACGGGCACGAAGCTCCAACTCCCGCTGCTCTTCTTCTTCCAATAGCCTTTGCCGTTCAGCGAGAGCAGCATCCAATTCATCCCTCATGACTGTGGAATGCGCCACCGACAGTTCCAGATCCTGCTTCCGTTCGGTGAGGTCAACGATAACCCGTTCCAATTCGGCTCGTTGCATAGCAATCGATTCCAAGGTAGTGTCGTGGGCACCAAGTTGGCTCTTGGTCTCCTCAACGGCACTTCCAAGCTCGGCAAGTGTGGCAATCGAAGTCTCCGTCAGACGTTTCACCACGCCCTCCAAGATTTCGGTACGATTGTTCAACTCCCTGAGAAAGGCCTGCACTGTTGTGATCATGGTTTGGAAAGTCGCATCGGTGTGGTTCAACGAATCGTCCAAAAGAGATTCAACCTTCAATTTTGCTTCGGCGATGGACTCTTCCATCTGTTGACCAATCCGGCCTGCATGCTGTGATATTGCATGGTCCAATTGCTCGGACAGCCGTTGCATATGCTCTTCCGATTCGATGATCCTTGTCAGGAATTCTTCGATTGTCTGCCGAACCGACTCCACCTTGGTGACCTCTTCCTTCACCTGACGGGTTCGGAGTTCCGCCTTCTCGGTCATCGCACCAAGTTGACCGAGCACTTCATGGTAATAGGTCAAGGTCTTCTGCAATTCCTCGAGATCCTCGGAATGGGTAAACAGGCTCTCACGCTGCAGCGATATTCGGTCGACAAGCTGTTCGAGTTCCTGTCGGTTCCGAGCCATGCGATTGTCGACTTCAGCGACTGTTTCCTTCATGTGGTCTTCGGAACGTTTGATTTCCGCCATGTATTGCGATACGTATCGCCGCATGATATCGAGTCGACGATCCCGTCTATCGGCAGTCCGCAATGTGAAGATTACAATCAGAGTGATGAAGAACAGACCTATCGAAAGCAAAATCGGCAGTATTTCCCACATCACAACCCCCTATTCGAGCAACGGTTCCAGTTGCCTTTGGAAATCCAGATAATCGGAACAAATCATTTCGGCTTCGGGACAAGATGCCTGCACATGGGATCTTTTCGCTGGATTCTTAGCGGCAGGCGCAATCAGGCACGTCGACATGCCCACACGGGAAGCCCCTACCATGTCTTTCCTGCAACTATCCCCGACATACAGCACCTTCTGCGGTTCGACACCCATCTTCCTGCACATGTGCAGGAACGGTGCCGGGTGTGGCTTCAGATACCCCGACTGTTCCGCACATGCCGAGTAATCCATCAAATCGGCGACACCTAGGGCTTCCAACTTCCGCTCGATCGGAAAGTCCGACAAGGCGGCAAGTTTTATTCCGCGGGCTTTCAAGAGTTCCAATGTTGTACGGACATGGGGAAACGGCGTCAATTTGGCAAACGCCCGACGCCAGGAAGAGTAGAATTGTTGTTCTATTCGATCATACATCCGGTCAATAGGCTCTACACCCCTTCCCCAATTGTATTTCTCGCTTAGCCATGATGCCTGACGCAATCGGAATCCTTGTTCGTTTTCCGGTTCTGTCTTCTCCCCATCCTGCCTGCGGATATCCTTTCGGAATTCTTGATATCGCAAGGCCAACAGTGGCGATGGGAAGAAGGAACCCACCAATTTCAGGTCGGTGACCCACTTCGGATACAACGTCCCATCAATGTCAAAACAAACAACTTCGATTTTCATTACAAACGGGTATCGGGAGTATTTCGTCTCCGCTCCTTCAGCTCAACTTCCACAGGTATCTGGGTAAATCCAAGATCCCTACGGATGCAATTCTTCAGGTACTGGATATATCCTTGCGGGAAGTCCTTTTTCCGGTTGACGAAAAAGAGGAACCGCACTGGAGGAGCGCTGACTTGGGTACCATAGTAGACTTTGAAATGGCCTCGTGTGCCCCGGGGGGGCTGGTACGCATCGGACCACTCCCGCAGGAAATTGTTCAACTGCGCGGTCTCGATCCGCTTGTTCAACTGTCGCCAAACCGACCAGACACAATCAAGCAATTTCTCGACATCGAGCCCTTCCTTGGCACTGATCGGAACAATCGGAGCAAAGGATAGGATCGGGAAGAGGAATCTGGCCCGATCCTTGATTGCTTCAAGTTCATTGCCGACACCTGACAGGAGATCGGTCTTGTTGAAGACCAGGACGACACCCTTTCCGCGCCTTACAATCAACTGCGCGATCTTCTTGTCCTGCTCAACCAACCCTGTGGTGACATCGATCATCAGCAGGATTACGTCGGCATCGTCGATCGTCTTGATGGCCCGATTCACCGAATAGTATTCGACATCCTCGTCGACTTTGCTTTTGCGCCGGATTCCCGCAGTGTCCAAAACCGTATATGGAGTCCCTTTGTAGGAAAATTCCCCCATAATGACATCGCGTGTGGTTCCGGGGATCTCGCTGACTATCGAAGTATCCTGACCGGTCAACAGATTGGTCAAGGTGGATTTCCCCGTGTTCGGTTTCCCGAGTACAGCGATATTCACCCGATGGACTTCTTCTGGTGCCTCTTCCATTTCCACCATATCGAGCATTTCAAGAAGATTCTCTTCCAGGACGTCGATGCCCAATCCGTGTGCGGAGGAAATACCGACCACCCGAGGGTAACCGAACTTATGGTAATCCCACACCAAATCGTCCCGAACCGGATCGTCGACCTTGTTGACAGCAATGATTGTCTTGTCCGTATAGGGCCTGAGCGTCTTGATCAACATCTCGTCTTCGGCCGTGATCTCGGTACAGTCCATGAGCATCACAATGGCATCGGCTATTTGCAATAGGCCAAGGCTCTTCTTTGTAACGAGGAAATCGAGACCTTCCTGATCGAGTTTCACGCCACCGCTATCAACCAAAAGCACCGGATGGTTCCCGAGAAGCCATTTCTCAGGTATCGGATCCCGGGTCACTCCTGGCATCGCATCGGTAATCGCCCGTCTTTTCCGGATCAAACGGTTGAACAAAGTCGATTTGCCGACATTCGGTCGGCCTATGATCGCAATTATTGGCAGTCCCTGGTCACGCAGTGACAAAGTCTCCGAATCTAACATGCATCCATTCCCTTACATATGTATTTATATTGATATACGAGTTCATTCCCATCACTTTCGCGACCAATTCCTTGGCTTCGACAAACGTAATCGAACGGATGATGTTCTTTATCTCCAGCAAACTCTGGGGACTCATACTGAACTCGTCAATCCCCATTCCCAGCAACAATACCGTGGAGAGGGGGTCTCCGGCCATTTCACCGCACATAGCAACGGGAATACCGGACTGGTGCCCTTTGTCCACAATCATCTGGATAAGTCGCAAGACTCCAGGGTGGAAGGGCTGGTACAAGTAGGCGATTTTCTCATTTCCCCGATCGACCGCAATGGTGTATTGAATCAAATCGTTGGTTCCAATTGAGAAAAAGTCTGTCTTGGGAGCCAGCAAATCGGCACAGAGGGCCGCCGAGGGGACTTCAATCATTATTCCGACTTCGATATCCTCATCGAATGGAATTTCATCCCTACGGCACTCGTCCTTCACTTGTTCCAAGACCAACATGACATTATCCAATTCTTCCGGCCCGCTGATCATGGGAAACATGATCTTGAGCTTTCCATAGGCAGAGGCCCGAAGGAGGGCCCGCAGTTGGATCCGAAAGATATCTTTCCGTGACAAACAGAAACGGACCGCACGCCACCCCAAGATAGGATTCTCTTCTCCGAGTCCTTCCATGCCTGGGATAACCTTGTCCCCACCGACGTCGATAGTCCTGATGGTGACCGCGCCGGTATCCTTCAACCGTTCGATTACACTCCTGTAGGCTTCGAACTGTTCGTCCTCAGTCGCGCCACCAGGTTTGAGGAAGAGGAATTCCGACCTATACAACCCGATTCCACTGGCTCCGTGCTTCAGTACCGAATCGACTTCGTCGACTGTCTCGATATTTGCCTTGATGGAGACCTTGTGACCATCTTTCGTGACGGTCTCCAATGACGCCAGTTCCTGCAATTCGCTCTCATGCTCAAGCCACCGCGTGTAACGGTCACGCATCTTGATCGCAGAAGCGCTGCTGGGGCGCACTGCCACTTCACCAAGGTTGCCGTCAACAATGATCTCGTCGCCGACACGCACCTTGTCTGTGATCTTGCCTAGCCCGACGACTGTGGGAATCTGCAGGGCACGCGCCAATATGGCCACATGGCTCGTACGGCCACCACCATTGAGCGCAATAGCCTTTATCCTTGTATGGTCAAGGGACAACGCTTCCGAGGGCAACAGGGTATCAGCAATCAGCACCACCTCGTCGTGAATCGAGGAAAGGTCGGCGCGACGTTTTCCCATGAGCTCACGTATCACACGCCACCCGATATCGTACAGGTCTGCACTTCTTTCACGTAGCACCGGATCTCCCGCGGTTTCCAAAACCTCGATAAAACCGGCCAGAACCTGTTCGACAGCCCATTCCGCGCAGATGTGGTCGGTATCGACAAGCTTGTTCACCGAACCCACAAATTCAGGGTCCTCGATCATCATCATATGGGTTTCGATGATCTTGCGATGGTCTTCGGCTATCGAATCGGTGTCCATTTCAGAAAGTTCAGATGCAACCACTGCAAGCGCACCAGAAAACCGCAACTTTTCCGATCCGGTCTTTCCTCCCGGTACCGAAGTATGGGGAACCACGAGCTTTTCATGTATGTAGAGAAACGCCCTACCGATGCCAATGCCCGAGGAGGCTGCAATGCCCTTCAAAATTCTCATATATGGCTGTATCATACGGGGTTTTACCCGCTATGTAAATAGATACTCGCATTGGATATCGGTTCTGTAGTATGCTGTTCGCATGAACGATCGGCCAAAAAATTCCAATCATCCCTGGTTGCTCTACGGATGGCTGGCCATCATCGTAATCTCCGCAATTCTGTTCATCGCAACTCTCCCCCGAATGAGGACAGCATTCGAGGAATCCGGTATGGTCGATCTGGTAAAACAACATATCGTTTCCACACGGAATGGCAATACAACCAAATCCATCCAAGCCTCGATAGTATTTTCAATCCCCCAGACCGATGGACAGTCCCCCCGCTTCGCTACGTATCCAACCAAGATTGCCGGCAGTTTGCCACGACACGAAGTTGTGGAAAAATTGTTGGCAGGACCGACAAAGGAAGCCTTGGCCGATGGCGGGGTGACCTATATTCCCAGCTCGACGTCGTTGCGAGGGTTGACAGTATCCAATCAGATTGTATTCGTCGATCTTTCCAACGCGTTCTTGGAATCGACTGAAGAGGATCCGGATATGGAAATCCGGTCATCCCAAGTGCGTCGGACATTGATGGAGGATCAGTCTATCAGAGATGTTGTGATACTAGTGGAAGGAATCCCGTTGGATCGCCTCAAGAATCCGACAACAGGGTCTGGACAGTAATGTCGAAAGATTGTTCCGAGAGAAAGTCGCCGGGACGGAGCAATGCGAGAAACTCTCGATTCCCTTTTCTCCCCTGGATCGGGGATTCCTCGATAGCGACGATACCTACTCCTTCGACCGAGAGCAGATGGTATACATCCAATAGGACTTTTTGCAGCAACGTTGCGTCTACGACACCGGTAAAATCGGATTGACCCTTCGGCAACTCGAATTGTGGTTTGATCAGAGAAATCATCCACTTTTCGCTGGTCAGGGAGAGGATATGGCTGGCCGCCCCGGTGATCGAACGGAAGGACAGGTCCGCCACCGCGGCTGCAGGCTGGGGTTCCAGGGAATCGACCAGCATGATATTTTGCCGTTCATGGACGCAAACCCTCGGATCGGTTCGCAAACGGTAATCCAATTGGTTGTATCCCACATCGACCGCATGGACCAACGTGGCCCCATGTTGCAACAGACAATCGGTAAAACCACCAGTGGAAGACCCGGCATCCAGCATGACCAATCCGGTCGGGTCCATGCCAAAAGTCGACAAGGCATGTTCCAACTTCAGCCCTCCCCGTGAGACATACTTCGGAATGACCAGCTCGATGGAACTGTCGGTTGGATACGGTTTTCGACCATCTGTACACGTTTCGCCGTCCACCATGACTTGTCGGCAATCCACGAATGCCCGAAGCTGATCCTTCTCGTATTCGGGAAATTGTTTCGACAGCAGGTGCAACAACGGTTGTTTCCGCACACGTTGGGTCATCTTGATATCCTCAAACTCCAAAACTCTCGCTGATACGGGTAATGGAAACCGTTTTGCCGGTATCGGGATCTACTGAACAGACAACCCCCTGCAGATGGGAGGGAGCATCGAGTATCTCGTTGCGTAAAGGGATCTGGGTCAATTGCCTTTCGATCGCTATCGAAGCCACAGAGCCGATCACTCCCTCGATGGGACCGCTCAAACCTAGGTCTGTGATATATCCGGTGCCTTTCGGCAGTATCTTCTCGTCAGCTGTCTGGACATGGGTATGGGTACCGACCACCACCGAAACCCGACCATCGAGAAAAAGACCCAAGGCTTCCTTTTCTTGCGCCAACTCAGCATGGAAATCGACAAAGATCAGGTTGGTCTGCTTCTTCAATTTATCGACCAGGGCAGATCCCACCTGGAAGGGACAATCGATGGGTACCATCTGGTGTCTACCTTGCAGATTGACCACCGCAACCTTCCTTCCTGCGATATCTACGATCGTGGAACCTTGTCCCGGTGCCGGGGAGGGATAGTTGGCAGGCCGCAGCACCCTCGGATCCTTGTTCAGGAATGGTCTGATCTCCTCACGTTGCCAAATATGGTTTCCTGTGGTTATCACATGGACCCCGAGGGAAAAGAATTGACGTGCCAGTTCCTCAGTCAACCCAAACCCGTCCGCGGCGTTCTCGCCATTGAGTATGACGATATCGGCCCGGTGGCGTTTGATCAATTGAGGAAGTCCAATGAAAAGGGCTCTGCACCCGGGTTGTCCGATGACATCCCCGAGCAACAGAGCCGTTATAGTACGTTGTTTTGACATAAAATCCTTTAGCGGGCGTATTCTACTACACGCATCTCACGGATAATAGTTACCTTGATACGACCAGGATACCGCAGTTCGGCTTCAATCCTTCCTGCAATCCCCTTCGCGATATCTTTCGCACCATCATCTGTGACGCTATCGTTGTTCACCAAGATTCGGAGCTCGCGTCCTGCCTGAATCGCATAAGCCTTGTCAACTCCAGAAAAGCTCTCGGCAATCTGTTCAAGACTCTCCAAGCGCTTGATGTAATTGTCCAGCGTTTCCCGCCGGGCACCAGGGCGCGCAGCCGAGATTGCATCTGCAATCTGTACAATCACCGATTCAATGCATGACGGTTCTACATCGTTGTGGTGGGAAAGGATCGAGTTGATGACCCGAGGATCCTCACCAAGACGTTTCGCCAAGTCGGCGCCCATTTCGGCATGGTTCGCATCACCGTCGGATTCTATGCCCTTTCCGATATCGTGCAGGAGTCCTCCCCTTCGGGCCAACTCCCTGTCCGCACCAACCTCGGCAGCAATCATTCCTGCCAGGATAGCGACCTCCTTGGAGTGGTTGAGCACATTCTGTCCATAACTGGTACGGAAGTGCAGCCTACCCAAGGCACGAACCATTTCCTGGCTCATATTATGGATTCCAAGGTCGAAGATCACCTTCTCCCCCTCTTCCATAATGACCCGCGTAATCTCCTTGGTTACCTTTGCGACCACTTCTTCGATCCGGGCCGGATGGATTCTTCCATCTTGCACCAGCCGTTCAAGGGCAACTCGTGCGATCTCCTTGCGAACAGGATCGAAACAGGAGATGACAACCGCCTCCGGAGTATCGTCGATAATGACATCGACACCGGTAAGGGTTTCAAGGGTTCGGATATTGCGCCCCTCCCTACCGATAATGCGACCTTTCATCTCATCACCCGGCAGGCTTACGGTCGTAACCGTCACTTCGGAACTCACTTCTGTCGCGAGCCGTTGTATCGAGGTCACAATAATGTCGCGGGCAAGCTTGTCCGCTTTCAATTGAGCATCCTGCTCAATCTTGTTGATGATCACTTGGGCATCGCGCTTCGCATCGTTCTGCAAAGTCTCGATAATCGCCTGCTTGGCTTCTTCAGAAGACATGCTAGCAACACGCTCAAGTTCGGTTATCCAGTTCTGCTCCATTTCGGAGAGTGATTTCTCACGCTGGACAATTTTTGCCTCTTTGTCTACCAGTTGTCTCTTTTGGACATCTAGTTCCGCTTGTTTTCGTTCTAAATTCTCTTCCTTCTTCAACAGTCTTTGTTCTGTCTTCAGAAGTTCACTTCTGCGTTCTCTCGCCTCACGTTCCTGCTGCTGTTGTTCTTTCAACAACTGATCACGAGTCTCAATCAGAAGCTCTTTGCTCTTAGCTTCCGCCTCTTTTATCGCTTCCTGGCTCAATCGAACTGCTTTCTGTTCGATCGAGGTAAGCTTGAACCTCGCATAAATCCAACGAATTAGCCAACCTAGAATGATACAACCAAGACAAAGAGGGATAAGTAGTAACCAGTTCATAGTATTTCCCCCATTGTAATGGAGCAATAATACGGGAGGAACTGAACGCTTGTCAAGTGACACGAGGTTTTATATTTGATGCCTATCGCAGTCCCGGGATTTTATTAATTGCTTATTTTACAAAAAATAAGACCGCCATCAAAAGATAGCGGCCATTCACTTGAACCAAATTAAGCAATCTGGCTTTCAAGCAACATGTTATTCTTCGGATTTCTCTTTAGCGGGCTTCTTAGCCTCTTTTTCCTTCTTCGGTTCTGCCTTTTTCTTGGGCTTTTCGGTCTTTACAACCAGCTCGAGAATTGCCATTTCCGCAGCATCACCCTGCCTGTTCCCTGTCTTCAGAATACGGGTATAACCGCCTTTGCGTTCAACAAACAGTGGAGCGATTTGCGTGAACAATTTTGCAAGCACCGCTTCATCGTTGATATCACGTGCGATCATACGTCGGGAATGGACCGAATCGACCTTCGCGCGGGTGATCATCTTCTCAGCCATGCGTTGCACTTCCTTGGCCTTCGCTTTGGTTGTTTCGACACGTTCGTATCTGAAAAGCGAGGTCACCATATTGCGCTTAAGCGCTTTCCGTTGGCCGGAACGTCGGCTCAATGCATTAAAACCAATCCTATGCTTCATTCTCTTCTTCCTTGTTCCCTGGTATTCTGATCGAGTTCTTCAGGACACTGTAATCTGTCATGCCAAGACTAAGATTCCATTCCTTCAACTTCTCTTTGATCTCGGAGAGCGATTTCTTACCAAAATTCCTTGTCTTCGCGATCTCTTCCTCGGTCTTCTTCGTCAGATCACCGATAGTCTTGATATTGGCATTCTTCAAACAATTGCTCGACCGGACGGTAAGTTCCAGTTCCTCAACCGAGGTGTTGAGCAATTTCTTGATGCGCTCTTCCTCTTCATCAACTTCGTCACCACTATTGACCAGACTTTCATCAAAATTGATGAAGATCGCAAAATGATCCTTGGCAATCTTTGCAGCTTCAGCCAGAGCGTTCTCAGGTGAGACTGTTCCATCGGTGAAGACATCGAGGATAAGCTTGTCGTAATCATTGCGCTGTCCGACACGTGTGGGTTCAATTTCAAATTTGACACGAGTGACCGGTGAGAAATTCGCATCGATGGGAATAGTCCCGATCTCTTCGATATACTTCTCATTCACCTCAGCCGGAACATACCCTCTTGAAAGATCGATCTGGAGTTCCAGTTCAAGAACAGCATTCTCCATCATGGTAAAGAGCACGAGGTCCTTGTTCATGATCTCGACATTGTTCAGCTCGAGGTTTGCACCAGTGATCGCACCAGCACCTTTGCATTCGATGAGGAGAACAGTCCCTTCGATATCCTCAGGCATCCTGATCATGAGTTTCTTGATGCGGGAAATGATATCTGGAATGTCCTCGACAACTCCGGGGAGTGGTTCAAACTCGCTTGAAACGAGGTGGGGAACACCCTCCTCGTTGAAGCTGGTGAATTTCACGGCGGTAACGGCGTATCCCTGGATTGAAGAGAGTAGAATCCTTCTCAGCGTATTGCCCACGGTGGTACCGAAACCACGCTCGAACGGATAGGCGATAAACCTACCCGAATTGGGTTCAACCAAGCTATGTTCGAAGGTTATTCCTTTCGGTTTCTTAAATCCTTTCAACAGGTTTTTACGTGCCATGTCTACTCCTTAACGAGAATAAAGTTCTACAACCAGCTGCTCTTTGATGTCGGCGACTTCGGAAACATCCGAACGTCTTGGAACCGCCAAGAATGATCCTTTCATTACGTCCGGATCAAGAGAAAGCCAAGGTGACACACCCGATTTTGAGAACTCCTTAAGATTTTCCTTGATGATGATCATCTTCTGACCGTGAGGACCGATAGCGACCTCATCACCAACCTTCACCCGATAGGAGGGGATATCAACTCTTGTACCGTTGACAAAAACATGTCCATGGTTCACCAACTGGGCTGCCTGATTGCGGCTATTGGCAAAATGGAGTCGGAAAACCACGTTATCAAGTCTGCGTTCAAGCAACATGATAAGGTTTTCACCTGTCTTTCCTGGAGTACGGGCAGCTTCATCAAAGGTCAGCTTGAACTGCTTCTCGAGCATGCAATACATCCTCTTCAGCTTCTGCTTCTCCCTGAGCTGCATGCCATAGTCTGTCATTTTCTTCTGTCGTGCACGAGGATCCTTACCAGGAGTGCCAGCCTTCTTTGAGATGGGGCACTTACCGGTATGACAACGTTCTCCCTTGAGGAACAACTTTGTCTTTTCTGCTCGGCAATATCTGCATTTTGGTCCTGTATATCTAGCCATGTTTACACCTACTCCTTATCAGACTCTTCTAGCCTTCCGCGGACGGCAACCATTGTGAGGAATGGGAGTCACGTCTCTAATGCTTCTGACCTTAAGTCCCAACACACCCAACGTTCGAATCGCCGACTCACGACCGACACCAGGTCCCTTGACGAATACATTGACTTCCCGAAGACCATAATCCATTGCCTTCTTCGCTGCGGTTTCAGCAGCAGTCTGTGCTGCATACGGAGTGGATTTCTTCGCTCCCCTGAAACCGAGACCACCTGCACTAGCCCAAGAAACTGCGTTTCCGGTCAAATCGGTGACTGTCACAATGGTATTGTTGAACGTCGCCTGAATGTAGACATTACCTTCATATACCGTCTTTTTGACTTTGCGTTTTGCTTTAGCCACTTTCAATTCTCCTTATTTCTTCTTACCGGCGACGGTCTTCTTTCTACCCTTTCGAGTTCTAGCATTGGTCTTGGTTCTCTGTCCACGTACCGGCAATCCCTTCCTGTGTCTAAGACCGCGGTTACATCCGATATCCATCAGACGTTTGATATTGAGAGCGACCTCAGTTCTCAGGCGACCTTCCACCTTGTATTCGCTTTCAATAAGCTTCCGCAATTCGTTGACATCGTCGGCGGACAGATTGTTCATCCGTTCGTCGGGATTGATGTTGCCCTTCTGGCAAATCTCCATTGCGGAGACCCTGCCGATTCCGTAAATATAAGTCAATGCAATCTTCACCGCTTTGTTCGGTAAATCAATACCTGCAATTCTCGCCATTAACTGGCCTCCTCTCACATGCTACTGTCAGTTTTATCTCTGTCTCTGCTTGTGCTTGGGATTATCGCATATGATGCGGACCACCCCAGCCCGACGAATGACTTTGCACTTGTCACACATTGGTTTGACACTTGCCCTTACTTTCATTTCATATATCTCCTATAAGTTCCTTGCTTTTATCTTACCCTTACCTGAAATTCCATCGTGATGGTGCATCTTCATAATGCCTTCGATTTGGCTCATGGTATCGAGGTCGACTCCGACCATGATGATCAATGAGGTTCCACCGAGAAGCATTGCCACGGAAGCGGGGAAGTTGAAGAACTTCTGGACTACTGTGGGAATCAGGGCAATGAATGCGAGGAACAATGCACCAGGCAACACGATACGGTTGAGAACCTTGGTCAGGTACTCTTCCAATCTTTCCGTACGTATGCCAGGAACCGAACCACCGTTCTCCCTGATCTGCTTAGCCATCTCAATCGGATTCAGACTGACTTGGGTATAGAAGAAAGCGAAAGCGATGATCAGCAGGGTGTAGATGATCAGATAGGGGGCGCCCTGCGGGTCTAGCCAATTCGCAACTGCCTGCAACCAGCGTACTTCAGGTCCCAACGATGCAGCGATCTGCAAGGGGAACGAGAGCAACGCCGAAGCGAAAATCACGGGAATAACTCCAGAAGGATTGATCTTGAAGGGAATATATGTGCTCTGGGAGCCATACATTTTTCTTCCGACCACTCTCTTCGCATACTGCACCGGAATCTTCCTCTGACCACGCTGTTCGTACACAACCAACGCCACGACTGCCGCGAACATGGCGAAAACAACCAAGACTACAATTGGGTTCAATGTTCCGGCTTGAACATTCTTCCACAATGTCACCAACGAGTTGGGAATACGTGCAACAATACCAGCAAAAATCAACAATGAGATACCGTTACCTACTCCTCTTTGAGTGATTTGGTCACCAACCCAGACGAGGAACATCGAACCGGTCGTAACAGACAACATGGCGATGAATGTAAACGGCACAACACCGAGTGTCATAACATCGGGAATCGATTTGGCGTACACGGTCACCACATAGGACTGGATCAAACAGACCAGGATAGTTCCATACCGGGTATACTGCTGCATCTTTTTTCTTCCAGCAGAATCTTCGGTAAGTTTCTTCAGGCTAGGCACTACCAACATGAGCAACTGCAGAATAATCTGAGTCGAAATGTAAGGCATGATACCAAGCATGAATACCGAGAAATTCGAGAAGGCTCCACCGGCAAAGAAGTTCAGATACTCTGTGAGTCCGATGGTACTCGAACTGCTTTGAGAAAGGAAATAGAGTTTCAGCACCTCGGGATCGATTCCCGGAATCGGGATAAAAGCACCCAACCGGAAAACTACGAGCATCAGGACAGTCCAGAGGATCTTTTTCCTGAGTTCTTCGATCTTGAACATGTTCACTAAGGAGTTAGACATCACGATCCTCTTTTTTATCTGATTTCGCCACCTGCTGCCTTGATCTTTTCAACCGCAGCGGCAGATATCTTGAGTCCTTCAAAGATTACTCTTTTCGTAAGCTCTCCATTGGCAAGCACCTTGGCCAGTGCATCGGCACCCTTGACCAGGCTCTTGTCCTTGAGTGAATCGAGGGTCACAACCTCACCATCTTCAAACCAGTTGGAGATCACATCCAAAGACACAACCTCATAATCCTGCTTGAACGGATAGTTTGAGAATCCTCTCCGCGCGATACGACGGAACAAAGGCATCTGGCCACCTTCGAAACCAGGTCGCACACCACCACCGGAACGGGCGTTCTGTCCATTGTTACCGCGACCGCAAGTCCGACCTTTGGAAGAAGATCCTCGACCTACTATCGTCTTTTTAGTATTGGCACCGACTGGTGCGTTCATCTGTCCCATGTTATATCTCCTCGACTTTAACCAGGTGGGCGACAGCACGAACCATGCCTTTGATAGCAGGGCTTGCATCATGCTCCACGAAGCTGTCGATCTTCTTCAGTCCAAGTGCCTTGACCGTTCTTCGCTGTGCGGGAAGGGTACCAATAACACTTTTAACCAATGTCACTCTAATTCTTTTTGCATCTGCCATGGTTTACCCCCACATCTCGCTCAGGGATTTGCCCCGGCTCTTTGCGAGTTCCTTGGCATCGAAAAGGGTCTCGAGTGCAACGAATGTCGCTTTGACCGTATTGATGCTGTTCTTGGAACCGAGGGATTTGCTCAAGACGTCCTTGATGCCACAAGCATCCATGACGTGACGGACCGCACCACCAGCAATAACACCGGTACCTGGTACAGCGGGTCTGAGCAAGACACTCGCACTCTTGAAATCTCCAACGATTTCGTGAGGAATGGTTGACTTGACCATAGGAATAACAACCATGTTGTCCTTGGCTTTATCGACTGCTTTCCGAATCGCCTCGGTAACATCATTGGCTTTTCCGGATCCATATCCGATCTTACCGTTCTGGTCCCCGACTACTACGAGTGCGGAGAAAGAGAACCGTCTACCACCTTTGACTACCTTGGAAACCCGATTGAGCTTAACCAACTTTTCGACGAACTCACTGTCTCTGTTTCTATCTGACCTATCCACCATATCCCCCTAGAATTTGATTCCGGCTTTTCTGGCACCGTCGGCGATACTCTTCACAATACCATGGAAGAGATACCCGTTGCGGTCGAACACAACGGAATCAATGTTCTTTTCAAGGAGTCGCTTTCCGACAACCTCTCCGAGTTTTGCCGCATCGGCAACTGTGTTCTTCAATTCACGAAGTTCAGCTTCCATGCTGTTGGCTGAAACGAGAGTGTTGCCTGCAACATCATCGATAACCTGCACATACATGTGCATGTTACTTCTGAAAACAGTCATTCTCGGCTTAGTCGCGGTACCGGAGATATGCTTTCTGATATGAACCTTACGCTTGGCGCGCTTTCTATTCTTATCCAAAACTCTGTTCATTTGTTCACCCTACCTATTTCTTACCGCCAGACTTGCCGACCTTGCGCCGAATAACTTCGGTATCATACTTGATTCCCTTGCCCTTGTATGGCTCAGGAGCCCTGAGAGACCTGATTTCAGCACTGATTTGACCGACTCTCTGCTTGCTCACACCAGACACAACTACCGTGCTGGGGTTTTCACAGACTATCTGTACGTCTGAAGGAATCATGAACTCTATCTGGGTAGAATACCCCAGGTTGAGTACCAACAGTTTCCCCTTGACCTCGCCACGATAACCAACACCATTGATCTGGAGCTTCCTGGTAAAACCAGTGGAAACACCAACGATCATGTTGTTGATCAACTGACGATAGAGTCCGTGGAAGCTTCGACCTTCCTTCGTGTCCTCTTTTCTGGTCACCACCACTTGATCGGCGGAAACCGCAATTTCCACTTCAGGACGGTAATTTTGAACCAGTTTCCCTTTCGGTCCCTCAACAGAAACCACACCGTCAACTGCTTTGACTGTGATTCCCTTGGGCAATGCAATCGGTAACTTACCTATTCGAGACATAGTCCACCACCTTACCAAATTGAGCAGATCAGTTCACCACCGACCTTCTTCTCGCTAGCTTTCTTACCCGTGATGATACCGGAGGAGGTCGATACAACAACTACACCATAGCCATTGTAGACTCTCGGCATATCGCGATATCCAGAGTACACACGCCTTCCGGGTGTGGAGATCCGATCGATACCGTGGAGAACCGGGTTCTGCTTCTCATCATATTTCAGGAATACACGAATTGTATTCACGCCATCTTTGTTGACAACTTTCTTGAAATTCTTGACATACCCTTCATTCTTCAGGATCTTGACGATCTGAAGCTTCAACTTGGATGTTGGAATCTCAACTTTCTCATGCTTAGCCATGCTAGCATTTCTGATTTTTGTCAGCATATCGGCGACAGGATCACTTATAGCCATGTTATTCTCCTACCAGCTGGATTTGGTAACGCCAGGGATTTGCCCTTCACTGGCAAGTTTTCGGAAGCAAATCCTGCACATTTCGAATTTCCGCATATAGCCGCGGGGTCGTCCACAAATCTTGCAGCGGTTAACCTTCCTGGTACTAAACTTCGGCGTTCTGTTCGCCTTGATAATCAATGATTTCTTTGCCATCTTGTTCTACTCCACCTTATTTGGCGAAAGGCATGCCTAACTTCTTCAGTAAGGCGAACCCCTCTTCATCGGTCTTGGCCGAAGTCACGATAGCAACGTTCAACCCGCTGACACGCTCGATTTTATCGTAATCGATTTCAGGGAAAATAATCTGTTCGGTGATACCGAGAGAATAGTTTCCATTTCCGTCGAAAGCGTTGGGATTAACGCCCCTGAAGTCTTTGACTCGAGGCAGAGCCACGCCAAGAAGGCGTTCAAGGAAAAACCACATGTTCTCGCCGCGAAGAGTTACCACAGCGCCAATTTCCTGGCCTGCACGAACTTTGAAGTTGGCGATGGACTTGCGTGCCTTTGTCTTGACCACATGCTGTCCGGTGATCTGCTCGAGTTCCTTCACCGCGGAATCAAGAAGCTTCTTGTTGACAATAGCTTCTCCAACACCAACACTGACGGAAATCTTCTCAAGCGCGGGGACCTGCATCTTGGACTTATAGCCAAACTCAGAGAAGAGCTCGGGAGCAACCTTCTCAAGATATTTCTTTTTTAGATTTGGTACGAACTTTTCCATTAGACCACTTCCCCGGTTTTCTTAGCGAAACGAACCTTGACGCCCTTCTCATCGAACTTCGAGCCGATACGCGAAGTCTGGCCATTCTTCAATAGGAAGGCAACATTGGAAACGTGAATCGGTGCCTCGATTTCCTTGATGCCGCCCTGATCCTGCTGGGAGCGCTTCTTCATGGTCTTCTTGATCATGTTGACGCCCTGGACGACGACCCGTTCGCTCTCGTGATCAATCTTCAGGATCCGACCGGTCTTACCCTTGTCTTTTCCTGCGAGAACCTTGACGTTGTCATTCTTCTTCAGTTTCATCTTCACAAACTCCTACAACACTTCCGGCGCAAGAGAGACAATCTTAACGAACCCGTCTTCGCGAAGTTCGCGAGCGACTGGCCCAAAGATACGCTTACCGCGCGGGTTATTGTTGGCATCGATGACTACGCATGCATTGTCATCGAACCTGATATAGGTACCGTCAGGTCGGCGGTATTCTTTTTTTGTACGGACTATCACAGCCTTCAACACGTCACCTTTCTTGATGGCGCCGTTGGGGAGCGCGTCCTTTACGGCAACGACAATAATGTCACCGACTCCAGCGATCATTCTATGGCTTCCACCAAGAACCTTGATACACTGAACCCGCTTGGCACCACTGTTGTCCGCTACGTTCAAATATGTCTGCATCTGTACCATGACGTTGCTCCTTGCTATTTCGCCCGCTCAACGATCTGCTCGAGGCGCCAGCACTTATCCTTACTGATATGGCGACATTCAACAACACGGACCGTGTCGCCGGTATGGGCGTCATTTCTCTCATCATGCGCCTTCACCTTCTTGGTGCGGGTCACATATTTCTTATAGAGAGGGTGCAGTCTTCTAGTCGAAATCGCCACAACGATGGTCTTATCCATCTTGTCGCTCGTCACCATTCCGGTGAATCTTTTTTTATTAGCTTCCATTAGACGCGAACCTCACTTAGTTGGATTTCGTACGTATGCCGAGTGCATACTCGTGGATGAGGGTGTTGAGCCTTGCAATACTTCTTTTGGTGGTACGCACTGCCAACGGATTCTCCACATGTCCAAGCACTTTCGCCATTCTCAGGTTCAAGGCCTCTCTGCGAAGTTCGTCCCTCTTGGCGACCAATTCCGCATAGGTCAAATCAGCATATGAATTTTTCATAACCTACTCCACTTCCCTTCTCATGATGAACTTCGTCTTGATCGGGAGCTTGGAAGCTGCAAGCTGCAAAGCTTCCCGGGCGAGATCCTCATGGACTCCTCCCATCTCGAACATGACGGCACCGGTCTTGACTACAGCAACCCAGCCTTCGGGGTTACCCTTACCATTACCCTGACGGGTTTCAGCCGGCTTCTTGGTGAAAGGCATGTCAGGGAAAATTCGGATCCATACCTTACCACCACGTTTGATATGACGGGTCATCGCAATACGGGCTGCCTCGATCTGCCGGTTGGTGATCCACTTGGGTTCAACAGCCATGAGACCGAACTCGCCGAAAGCGAGATAATTTCCGCGATGAGCGACACCGTCCCTCGTACCTCTCTGCCTCTTTCTATATTTGACTCTTTTTGGACTCAGCATGATGTACTAACTCCTCGCTTCAACGCCATCGGCACGATCGCGTGCGGATTTCCGCACCAAAAGGCCAGCGTCGTCTTTTTTCGACTTATCAAGAATCTCGCCATTGTATACCCACACCTTGACACCGATAGCACCAAAGGAGGTGTTGGCCTGAGCGAAACCATAGTCGATATCGCTACGCAGTGTATGCAATGGAATCCTTCCATCCTTCAACCATTCGGAACCAGCAATTTCCTTACCGCCGAGACGACCGGAAACCTTGATCTTCACACCCTGTGCTCCGCCTTGAATTGCTTTCGAGATAGCCATCTTGAGAGCTCTGCGGTGTGATCCACGGTTCATCAACTGTCTTGCGACATTCAATGCAATCAACTGGGCGTCGGCTTCGGGCTTCTTGATCTCTTTGATCTTGATCTGAACCTTCTTGTCGGTCAGGCCCTGCAAACGTGCTCCAAGCTTCTCGACATTGGCTCCCTTGGAGCCGATGATAATACCAGGACGACTGGTGGAAATGGTCAGGGAAACCCTTTGGGGTTTGCGGACAATCTCAACATCGGATATCTCAGCACCTTGGACCTCGGGACAGGTCATCAGAACCTTGCGGAGCTTCAAGTCTTCGTGCAAAGTTGCAGCGTACTCCCTAGGATCGACATACCATTTGGATTTCCAAGTCTTGTTGACTCCTAAACGAAGTCCGATAGGATTAACTTTCTGGCCCATTTATTTCCCCACCTTTTCGTCAAGCACAACAGTGATGTGACACTGTCTCTTCAAGAGAATGTCGCGTCGTCCGTGTGAACGCGGCCACACACGCTTCATGCGGGGACCATCGTCGACAAACAGTTGAGAAACCACCAGCTGCTCTTCATCGAGCTTCTTGTTCTGGCTCATTGCGTTCGCAGCAGCAGATTGCACAACCTTCTTAATGAGCAAGGCACCCTTTTGGGGCATCGCGTCAAGAATAGCCATTGCCTCGACATACGGTCTTCTCCTCACCAAGTCAGCGACGGGGCGGACTTTGGAAGGTGATGACGGCAAATACTTCGCGATAGCTCTAAAACCTTTCTTTTCTTCCATATTCAACACCTACTACTTTCTCGCTTTCTTGTCAGAAGCGGTATGTCCCCGGAAAATACGCGTTGGTGCGAACTCTCCGAGTTTGTGCCCGACCAAATTTTCGGTTACGAAAACCGGCACCCATGTCTTACCGTTGTAGACAGAAATCGTATATCCAACCATCTCTGGAATAATCGTAGAGGTGCGGGAATACGTCTTGATCATCGACTTTTGACCCGCTTTGTTGGATTCTGTAATCCTTTTGTAGAGTTTCTTCTCAATAAAAGGACCTTTCTTGATTGACCTAGCCACTTTCTCTACTCCTACTTCCGCTTCTTGACGATGAAACTGCCCGAAGGCTTGTTCTTCTTCCGCGTCTTATGACCCTTCGTGGGCAAGCCCCAAGGAGTCACAGGGTGACGTCCGGCAGCGGTCTTTCCTTCACCACCACCATGCGGGTGGTCAACAGGGTTCATCGCAACACCACGGACCTTCGGTCGGCGACCGAGCCATCTTGCTCTTCCGGCTTTACCGAGCGTGACGTTCATGTGATCGTCATTGCCCAACGAACCGAGAGTAGCGATACACTCGCCGAATACCATCCTCATTTCTCCAGAAGGAAGGCGGAGGGTAACATAATCGCCCTCTTTGGCAACAATCGTAGCACCCAAACCGGCGCTTCTCACCAATTGGCCACCCTTTCCAAGCTGCAATTCAACGTTGTGGACAGTCAAACCGAGTGGAATATTCTTCAAAGGAAGAGCATTGCCGATATCAAGCGAGGCACTTGGCCCGCTCATGATTTTTGCGCCGATCTTGATTCCTTTCGGAGACAGGATATACCGCTTTTCACCATCAGCATAAAAGACCAATGAGATATTCGCGGACCTGTTCGGATCGTATTCAACGGTCTTCACAATGCCTGGAATACCAAACTTGTCGCGCTTGAAGTCAATGATTCTGTAGGCTCTCTTGTGGCCACCGCCACGCCGACGAACACTGATGCGACCGAAAGAATCGCGCCCGGCGTTCTTGGAGAGCTTCACGGTCAGGGATTTCTCACTCTTGTCAGTGGTCAAATCATCGAACACCAGTGTTGTCTTCTGGCGAAGGCCAGGAGTATATGGTTTATATTTTTTCAGTGCCATGCTTTCCCCCTAAAGTCCTTCGACAGCCTGGATGATCTCACCCTTGGCCAATGTGACGATAGCCTTCTTCCAATCCCCAGTAGTACCGGCGATATGACCGCCCTTACCACGGGTGAACTTAGGCTTTCCCTTTACAGACACGATGTTGCACTTTACAGGAGTGACAGAGAACAACTCTTTCACTGCCTGCATCACCTCAAGCTTGTTAGCCTTCGGGTCAACCTTGAACGTGTATTTCTTAGTTTCCGATTCCCGCGCAAGATTGGATTTCTCCGTCAAGACGGGTTGAATGATTACTTGATCTGCTCTCACATTAGACCCCTTGTTTATCGCCGTAGAACTCGTTCAGATTCGTCGCAGCGCTTTCAAGCATCAGCAGAGTCCTTCCATACAGGAGTTCCTTGGCGGAAAGCCTGTTGTAGGAAAGAACGCGCAAATAAGGGATGTTCCTGGCAGCACGCCGCATCATCACGTCATCATCCTTAAGAATGAGTACGGTTCTTTTGTTATCCTTGACGAAGTTCTGCAAGATTCCGGACAATTCCCTAGTCTTACCTGTCTCGATGGTGAAATCCTCGACAACAGCAAGCCTGTCTTCAAGCACGGAAAGTGAAAGCAATGATTTCATCGCCAAGCGCTTCATCTTCTTCGGAAGTGTATAACTGTAATCACGTGGCTTTGGTCCAAAGATAGTACCACCACCAACCCAGATCGGGGATTTCTTATCACCGGCTCGGGCATTACCTGTTCCCTTCTGCTTGTAAGGCTTCGAATTGCTGTAGTTAACTTCACCACGGGTCTTCGTGCACGCGGTCCCGACACGACGATTTGCCAATTCATTGTTCACTGCATGGTAAATCGAACCGTCGCTGACTTCACGGTTGAAGACGTCGTCGTTGAGAGTTATTGTCCGCAACTCCTCACCTTTTATTGAAAAGACCTTTGTTTCCATTTCTCGCCTCTACTTCTTCTTCGCTTTTTTCACGATGACTACGCTCTGGGCGGGTCCAGGAATCGCACCTTTCACCAAAAGAACCTGCATCTCTTCATCGACACGAACAACACGAAGATTCTGAACAGTCACTCGGTCTGTACCCATACGTCCTGCCATTCGAGTGCCTTTGAACGTACGAGCAGGAGTCGAGGACATCGCAGTACCACCGATATCACGGTGAAACTTGGATCCGTGTGTAGCACGTCCACCTGCAAAACCATGGCGCTTCATACCACCTTGGAAACCTTTTCCCTTGGAAGTACCGACCACGTCCACAAAAAGGACATCTTTGAACACATCTACTCCGAGAACTTCACCGACAGTTGTTTCCTTATCAAAGTCACGCATTTCGACCAATGTCTTCTTAGGTGCGCAAATTTCATTGAACTGCCCGGCATACGGCTTGGTTGTCTGACTCTTCTTCTTGTCGAAGGAGCCAAGAACGCATGAGTTGTACCCATTCTTTTCGACGGTACGGTTCTCGACAACCACATTGTCCTCTATTTTAATCACTGTCACAGGAGTGAGACGCCCTGAGGCATCAAACACTTGTGTCATTCCTATTTTTTTTCCGATAAGCCCTAGCATCTCTTACCTCAACTATTACTGTTTAATCTCTACATCCACGCCAGCAGGAAGCTCAAGCTTCATGAGGGCATCCATGACTTTCGATGTAGGGTCCAGAATGTCAATCAGCCTCTTGTGTGTACGCATCTCGAACTGTTCGCGGGATTTCTTATTCACGTGGGGTGATCTGAGAACAGTATATTTGTTGATACGAGTCGGGAGAGGTACGGGGCCAGAGACTTTGGCACCAGCCTTCACAACTGTTTGCACGATAGCCTTAGCGCTCTGTTCTACGAGCTCAATGTCAAAACCCCTCAGCCGTACCCGAATTCTATCCTTAGCCATCATTCCTCCAAAAAACGGGCCTTGCCCGCAATCATGTTTGTGCGGGCAAGACAATTAGTCAAATTTATTCGACGATCTCGATGACCTGTCCCGAAGCGACAGTCTTGCCACCTTCACGGATAGCAAATCTCAATCCCTTGTCCATGGCAACCGGGTGGATCAACTCGACGTGGATCTCGGTGTTGTCGCCAGGAAGAATCATCTGCTTTCCTTCAGGAAGGTTGACAGTTCCGGTGATATCGGTGGTCCGGAAGTAGAACTGCGGTCTGTAACCGGCGAAGAACGGAGAGTGGCGACCACCTTCCTCTTTGCTGAGTACATAGACAGTACCGACGAACTTTGCGTGGGGAGTGATTGACTTGGGCTTTGCCAGAACCTGTCCGCGGACAACTTCCTTCTTGTCAACACCTCTCAGCAACGCACCGACGTTGTCACCAGCCTGACCTTCGTCAAGCAACTTGTTGAACATCTCGACACCGGTACAAACCGATTCCTTGGTGTCCTTGATACCAATGATCGAAACAGGATCGTTGACATGGAGAATACCACGTTCGATTCTTCCTGTTACAACGGTACCACGACCGGAAATGGAGAAGATGTCTTCAATCGGCATGAGGAACGGAAGGTCGACAGCACGTTCCGGAAGCGGAATGTAGCTATCCATGGCATCGAGCAGTTCCTGGATGCACTTTGTCTTTTCGGGATCATCCGGGTGTTCCATGGCTTCGAATGCCGAACCCTTGATAACGGGAACGTTGTCGCCATCGAACTGGTATGTGTTGAGAAGATCACGCATCTCTTCCTCGACCAACTCGATAAGATCCGGGTCGTCGACCTGGTCAACCTTGTTGACGAAGACGATGATTGAAGGTACACCAACCTGGCGGGCGAGCAGGATGTGCTCTTTGGTCTGAGCCATTGCGCCATCGGTTGCTGCTACTACGATAATCGCGCCATCCATCTGGGCGGCACCGGTAATCATGTTCTTGATGTAGTCGGCGTGTCCCGGGCAGTCAACGTGGGCATAGTGGCGGGCTTCGGTCTGATACTCGACGTGTCGGGTATTGATCGTGATTCCTCTCGCCTTCTCTTCCGGAGCGTTGTCGATCTCGTCATACTTCATAACCTTGTCACCGTTCTTGCGTCCGCAATACATGGTGATTGCAGCGGTGAGGGTGGTCTTGCCATGGTCAACGTGACCGATGGTGCCTACGTTCACGTGTGGCTTCGTTCTGTTGAATTTTTCTTTAGCCATCAGTTCCTCCTTGTGACTTCTCTAGTCACAAAAAAATTGTATCATGCTCCATAAAGGCAAGACGCCTTTACCTTTCTGATAATGAGACAAACTGACTGGTGGATTTTTATACATGAAGAAAGGAGGATCCAGAGGTCGACAGGTCATTGGACGCCTACCGACATAGTACAGATTTCAAAAGTCTGCAGCCTGGAACCACCTTATCACCCATATTCAAAATATCCGGACGATCGGTTTGGCTCTGACAACGTCTATCAGGTGCACAACACCCCATTCGATAGACGCCTTTGCAAATATAGAAGGTTTGTAAAGTTGTGTCAATACCTACAAATAAATTATACAACTTTACAAACATGGTAAGGACGCTACGTTTCCGCAGCGTCCTCGACCGGTAAAAACGAATCCTATCTGTTGTGGGACGAGAAAGCCTTGTTCGCTTCCGCCATACGGTGGGTGTCTTCCTTCTTCTTGAAGGCAGCACCGGTATTGGCAACCGCGTCGAGCAATTCGGAAGAAAGCTTCTCACTCATCGACTTGCCGTTGCGGGAACGGGCTGCCGTGATGATCCAACGCATCGCCAGGGCTTCCTTGCGGTTGTCCTTGATCTCGACAGGCACCTGGTAGGTCGCACCGCCAACACGTCTGGACTTGACCTCAACGACCGGCTTCACGTTCTCAAGAGCCTTGATGAACATCTCGAGCGGACTCTCTCCACTCTTCTCTCCAACCACTGCCAAGGCATCGTAGATGATCTTGGTGCTGATCGACTTCTTTCCATCGACCATCATACGGCGGATGAACTTTTCCACTACAACACTATTGTAGACTGGATCGGGCAGAATTTCCCGTACTGGGGCAACTGTTCTTCTAGCCATTGTCTACCTCCATCAAGCCTTAGGCTTCTTCGCACCATACTTGGAGCGACTTCTCTTTCGATCATTGACCCCAAGGGTATCCTTGGCACCACGAACAATGTGGTAACGGACACCAGGGAGGTCTTTGACTCTTCCACCACGCATCAGGACAACCGAGTGTTCCTGCAGGTTGTGGCCGACACCCGGGATGTAGGCAGTTACTTCAATTCCATTGGAAAGGCGCACTCTGGCGACCTTTCTCAAAGCTGAGTTCGGTTTCTTCGGTGTGACGGTCATCACTCTCGTGCATACGCCACGCTTTTGCGGACAACCCTGCAATGCAGGAGACTTGGTCTTGTTGACCTTGGAAGTCCGTCCTTTACGTATCAATTGGTTAATCGTTGGCATCTTGCGATACACTCCCTTTCTCTTCTTGACGGCCGGCAGCCTTGCTTATATGGGCTACCAACCGGGCGGAACAGCCTACAGCCGTCCCTTTTGTATGCTTATCTCCAAAGTCAGCATGTGAACCCCAGTTTCCATTCAACGAAGCAACTTGGAATAGTCCATTACCCTATTCCTCGTCGCCATCATCATCGGAGGTATCACCTTCGGATATCATTTCTCCTAGATCGTCCGTGTCGAAATCCTCGTCTTCGTCGAACATTCCAATACGGCGCGAACCCATCAACGATTGCACTTTCTCTCCAAGATCAATCGGATTGTCTTCCTTCACACGAATATTCCGATACCGTTTCATTCCGGTACCAGCCGGGATCAGGTGTCCGATGATCACATTTTCCTTGAGACCGCGCAACACGTCTCTACTACCAGCAATCGCTGCGTTTGTCAAGACCTTGGTGGTCTCCTGGAAGGAAGCGGCAGAGATGAACGAGTCGATACTCAACGAAGCCCGGGTAATTCCCAACAGCATCGGCCTTGCATCGGCAGGCTGACCTCCTTCGGAGATCACTCTCGCGTTTTCCTCATGGAAACGGTATTTGTCGACCTGTTGGCCATGGATGAAGCTGGTGTCGCCGACACTGATCACCTCAACCTTGCGCAACATCTGCCGAACGACCACACCGAGGTGCTTGTCGTTGATATCGACTCCCTGCAGGCGGTACACTTCCTGGACTTCATCCAACAAGAAGGACTGCAAGGCATTCTCACCAAGGATATCCAGGATATCATGTGGATCGATCGGTCCGTCACAAAGTCTTTCGGACGCTTCCACACGGTCTCCATCACGAGCCAACATGTGCTTGCTCATGGGAACCAGATGCTTGAATTCACGTCCAAAATCATCCTCTATGACCACGACACGCTTGCCCTTCACGACAGAACCGAATCGCACGACACCTTCGACCTGCGCCAAAACAGCGGGATTCTTCGGTCTCCGGGCTTCGAACAACTCGCCGACACGTGGCAAACCACCAGTGATATCCTTTGTCTTCACACTTTCCTTGAGCAACTTGGCCAGAATCCGACCTTTCTTCACCTTCACACCATTCTCGATGTTCAAGTAGGAGGCTGCCGGCAGGAAGTACGTGGCAAGCGGTTCCTTCCCTTCACCCATGATCGAAATCCGTGGCTGGAGGGTCTCGCTGATATGGTCGGTGATCTTCTTCTCGATACTTCCGGTCTCCACGTTGACCTCTTCCTTGAGGGTGGTTCCCAGCTTGATATCGATAAAGTCGATGACACCATCGAATTCCGCGATGATCGGTTCGCTGAACGGGTCGAACACTACAATCGTGGCATTCTCCGCGACATAATCGCCTGCCGAAACCTTCAGTTCGGAACCGTTACGGATATCCATCCGCTGTTCCTGAGCCAAGATCAACAAACGGTCGCCGACCAGTTTGGTTATACCGATCTGATTGGATTCGACAACCACACCCTTCGCATTCTCATACAGAGGCGCTCCGGCGAAAACCTTCTCGCCATCGGCGACAAGCAACTTGTGTATCCCCGCCAGTGAAGTCTCACTCATGACCCTCGAGTAGAAGATATATCCCTTTCTGGTAAAGAGCCTCGAACCATCCTCCGTCTCGACCAGGGTTCCCGCAATATTGTTGATTACGAGCGGATAAGCGAATGCGACCCTATTTTCCTCTGCGCCACTCGTTGCGGTACCACCGATATGGAACGTTCTCATGGTAAGCTGTGTTCCAGGCTGACCAATCGACTGGGCCGCAATGATTCCAACAGCCTCTCCAATGTCAACGGGCCTGTTGGTTGCCAGATTACGACCATAACACTTCCGACAGACACCATGTCTTGCTTCGCAGGTGAGCACGGTACGGATAAGGACCGATTCGATCCCAGCCGCTTCGATTTCCTTCGCCTTGACAGCGGTGATAGCAGCATTGACATCCAAGATCAACTCTCCGGTAATCGGATGCTTGACCTTCTCGAGTGTATAGCGCCCGACGATACGGTCCGACAACGGCTCGACAATTTCATCGCCATCTTTCATGGCCGATCTTTCAATGCCATTGATAGTACCGCAGTCGTCCTCGTTGATAACCACATCCTGGGCAATATCGACCAGACGCCTTGTCAGGTATCCTGCCTCAGCTGTCTTCAAAGCTGTGTCGGCAAGACCCTTTCTGGCTCCATTGGTCGAAATGAAGAACTCGATGATCGATAGACCTTCCTTGAAGTTCGATCGGATCGGGAACTCGATGATATCGCCAGATGGCTTGGCCATCAAACCACGCATACCGCCAAGCTGGCGGATCTGCGTCTTGGAACCTCTCGCCCCGGAGTCCGCCATCAGGTACAATGGATTGAATCCATTTTGGCTGATCTTCAATTCATCCATCAGGGATGTGGAGATTTCCTCGGTGGTCTTGCTCCAAACCTCGATGACACGGTTGTAACGCTCATCTTGGGTAATATGTCCCTGTCGGTACTGCTCGCGGATCTCTGTCTGCCGCAGGTCGGCGGCGGCAACCAGGGTAGCCTTCGCCTCGGGGATGATCATATCGGAAAGACCGATTGTCGCCCCGAACAATGTCGCGTACTTGAATCCGACATCCTTGATCGAATCGAGCATTTTCACGGCAACAGAAGTCTTCTGGTCCTGGATGACATCTCCAACCAGTCGTTTGAGCTCCTTATCACCGAAACAGACGTTCTGGAATGAGATTTCAGGTGGCATCTCAGCATTGAACAGCACCCGCCCCGGTGTCGTTTCGATAATCGAACCGTCCGGTAGCCGATACTTGATCAGGGCGTTGTACGAGAGGGATCCGAAATCGATCGCCAGGATCAGTTCCGAGATATTGTCGAAAAACTTGCCGGTGCCCTTCGCCCCTTTCATTTCACGGGTAAGGTAGTTGATTCCCAAAACCATATCCTGTGAGGGGAAAACGATAGGGTTACCGTTTGCAGGGTCGAGCAGGTTGTTGGCTGAAAGCATGAGTGTCCAACATTCGATCTGTGCCGCCTGGGTCAATGGTACGTGTACGGCCATCTGGTCACCGTCGAAGTCGGCGTTGTACGCATGACAAACGAGCGGGTGGAGTTTGATTGCCTTGCCGTCGACAAGTACCGGCTCAAAAGCCTGGATACCCAACCGGTGCAATGTGGGTGCCCTGTTGAGCAATACCGGGTGTTCCCGAACGACATCGTCGAGGATTGCCCAGACTTCCGGTGTCTCTTGTTCAACCAGGGTTTTTGCCTTCTTGATATTGTAGACAACACCCTTCTGTACCAACTTCTTCATGATGAAGGGTTTGTACAGTTCGAGAGCCATCTTCGAGGGAAGTCCACACTGGTGGAGACGCAATTCCGGACCAACGACGATAACCGAACGTCCACTGTAGTCGACGCGCTTGCCGAGCAAGTTCTGGCGGAAACGCCCTTGCTTGCCTTTCAGCATATCGGACAACGACTTGAGCGGGCGGTTCGAAGCACCCTTGACCACACGCTTCTTCTTCGAGTTGTCGAAGAGCGCGTCCACAGCCTCCTGCAGCATCCGCTTTTCATTGCGGATAATGATATCGGGTGCGTGCAAGGACATGAGTCGTGTAAGCCTGTTGTTTCTGTTGATGACCCTCCGATACAGGTCGTTGAGGTCGCTGGTCGCAAAACGGCCACCGTCCAACTGTACCATCGGTCTCAGTTCGGGTGGTATGACCGGAATGACAGTCAGGATCATCCACTCGGGACGGTTTCCGCTGTCACGGAAGTTTTCGACGACTTCGATCCTTTTCAAGAGTCTCTTGTCCGCCTTCTCTCCCTTCGCGACCATGGTTTCCCGCAATTCCGCGGAAAGGGCTTCAAGATCGAGGTTCTCAAGCAGAAGCTTGACCGCCTCGGCACCCATCTGCGCCTGGAACGATTCGCCGTACTGGTCTCGCGCCTGGTAGTACTCGTCCTCGGTGAGCAACTGCTTGTATTTCAATTCGGTCTCACCGGAGTTGATAACCACATATTTCTCATAATAGAGGACAGACTGCAATGCGGCCCGGGGAATATCGAGCAACAGGCTCATTCTCGAGGGCACGGAGCGGTAATACCAGATATGTGAGACAGGGGAAGCCAAATCGATATGGCCCATCCGTTCACGACGAACCTTGAAGTGGGTTACCTCGACGCCGCAACGGTCACAAATCACACCCTTGTACCGGATGGACTTGAACTTGCCGCAATAGCATTCCCATTCTTTCGTCGTTCCGAAAATCTTCTCGCAGAAGAGTCCGTCCCGTTCCGGACGCAGGGTCCGGTAATTGATTGTCTCCGGCTTCTTGACCTCACCGTATGACCAAGCCCTGATTTGATCGGGGCTGGCCAGCTTTATCATGATGCTGTCGAAATCCTGAATTTCCTTCATCCGAATTCTCCTGCTTAGTTATTCGAGTTTCGTTTGTTGATAAGCTCTTCGTCCCGTTCGGTAAGCGGAACTTGCCGCCCCTTCGAATCGTACACGGACATATCGAGCGCCAATCCACGAACCTCTTGGACGAGTACATTGAAAGCTTCCGGCATGCCGGCATTCGTCGCGGGTTCACCCTTCACGATGCTCTCATAGATCTTTACCCTTCCATTCATATCGTCCGACTTGATGGTGAGAAGTTCCTGCAGCGTATTCGCCGCTCCATAAGCCTCAAGTGCCCAAACTTCCATCTCTCCAAGTCTCTGACCGCCGAACTGGGCTTTTCCACCCAACGGCTGCTGGGTTACCAGCGAGTAGGGACCAGTCGAACGAGCATGCATCTTGTCATCCACCAAGTGGTGGAGCTTCAAGTAGTATATGTATCCACAGAATACAGGATTGACGAATGGAACTCCCGTACGACCATCGAACAGTGTCGTCTTGGAAGTCACGGGAAGGTTCGCTTCCTTCATCTTCGCCTCGATCTCATCCACGGATGCGGATTGGAATACGGGCGAGGAATACCATTCGTTCAGTACGTGGCCTGCCCAACCGAGCTGGGTCTCCATCAACTGTCCGATATTCATTCGTGACGGAACGCCCAGCGGATTCAAACAGACATCCAATGGAGTACCGTCTGCCATGTACGGCATATCTTCCTCTGGCAATACCCGGGCCACAACACCCTTGTTTCCGTGCCGTCCAGCCATCTTGTCACCTTGGCGGAGCTTCCGCTTGGTGGCGATGAGGACTTTGACCATTTCGTCGACACCTGGGGGCAACTCGTCGCCTTCGCTACGTTTCAGGCGCTGGATATCGATCACCGTGCCTTCGGTTCCGTGCGGGACTTTCAACGAGGTATCCCGTACCTCCTTGGCCTTCTCACCGAAGATCGAGTTGAGCAACTTGAATTCGGGTGTGGTATCGGATTCGGATTTCGGGGTTACCTTTCCTACCAGGATATGGCCGGGCCGGACAACCGATCCGATCCGTACGATTCCATCCTCATCCAACTGTTCCAGGTTCTTTTCGCTGGTGTTGGGAATGTCACGGGTCAGTTTCTCGGGACCTAGCTTGGTCTCGCGAATATCGGTCGTGAACTCCTTGATATGGATGGATGTGTAGATATCTTCCTTGACCACCCGTTCCGAAATCAGGACAGCATCCTCGTAGTTGTATCCGTTCCAAGGAACGAATCCGACCAGGATGTTTCTGCCAAGCGCAAGTTCGCCCTTCTCGGTCGCGGGACCGTCGGCGATAACCTGACCTGCATCGACATGCTGACCATAGGATACGATCGGCTTTTGGTTGAAACAGGTGTCCTGGTTGGTCCGCTCGAACTTTTGCACCACGTAGGTATCGATCTCTCCTTCGATTTCACTCTCATCCGGAGTAATCTCGATTTTGACCGAAGAGACATAGGTGACTGTCCCAGCACGTTTCGTCTTGAGCAGGACACCGGAGTCGTACGCTGTCTTCGCCTCCATTCCGGTTCCGACATACGGAGCTTCCGGGAAAAGCAAGGGAACAGCCTGGCGCTGCATGTTCGAGCCCATCAATGCGCGGTTGGCGTCATCGTGCTCGAGGAACGGAATCAACGATGCGGCCACACTGATAACCTGCATGGGTGATACATCCATGTATTTGACTTCATTGGCCGTACGTGTCGTGTAGTCGCCGCTGCGACGTACCGGAATATCCGTTTCCAGGAACTTGCCGTCGTCATCGATCTTCGAGTTGGCCTGGGCGATGAAGAACTTCTCTTCGTCGTTGGCATCCAAATACCGGTAATTTGTCGAAACGACACCATCCACAACCCTGCGGTACGGACTCTCGAGGAATCCATGCTTGTTCACACGGGTATAGTTGGCCAACGAGACGATCAGCCCGATGTTCGGACCTTCAGGAGTCTCGATCGGACACATCCGCCCATAGTGGGTATAGTGTACGTCACGGACTTCAAACGAAGCCCGGTCACGGGAAAGACCACCTGGGCCCAACGCGTTCAATCTTCGCTTGTGGGTCAATTCCGCGAGGGGGTTGACCTGGTCCATAAACTGGCTCAACTGGCTGGAACCGAAGAATTCCTTGATTGCGGCAACCACCGGCTTGATCGAGACCAAGTCCTGGGGCTTCACCTGATTGCTCTCAAGGTTCATCCGCTCACGTGCGATCCGTTCCATGCGTGCGAACGCCGCGCTCAACTGGTTTTGCAACAGTTCACCGACAGAACGGACACGCCTGTTTCCAAGATGGTCGATATCATCGACATTCTCTTCGCCGATATAGACCTTGATCAGAAAGCCCATGGTGTTGACGATATCCTGGGGAGTCAGGACAGTCAGCTCGGTGCTGGCATCCTCATCATCGATCTCTTCATCCGTGCCGAACTTCTTGTTGAACTTGTACCGTCCGACACTGCCGAGATCGTATCTGCGGCTGGAGAAGAACATGTCGGGAAGATCCTTCTCGGCACGTTCGATGGCAATCATCTCACCCGGCTGCAACACCGCATAAATGGGAGACAGCACGTCTTCCTTCATCGGCTCGTCATAACCGTCCTGTGTATACTTGGCATCCTCGACCTCAAAACAATTGATTACCATACGGGAATGCAGTGATTCAGGGTGGTCCTCATCGATGATCTGGATGCTTGTAAGGCCATCCTTGACCAACGCTTCGATATAGGTCGGGGACAATTCGTCACCGGCGCGAAGCAGCTTCTTGGCTGCCTTGCCACCTTTGGTGGAGTAAATATCGGTAAAGGCTATCGATCCGACGAACTCGTTGTTCGCCTGCAGATCCTTTGCCAACTCAACAGTCTTCGATTTATAGAAGTGGGCGACAATCTTTTCACGGGAATCGAGCCCGATCGCCCTCAGGAACAATGTTCCCAAAATACGTTTCTTGCGGTCGATCTTCGCGAAGATGAGATCCTTCTTCTTGTTGTCGATCTCAAACTCGAGCCAAGATCCGCGATATGGGATGATGCGGGAAGAATAAACCCCTTTCTCGTCGGAAAAGATCACTCCGGGAGAACGGTGGATTTGGCTTACCACAACACGTTCGGCACCGTTGATGATAAAGGTACCCCGGTCGGTCATCAACGGAATATCCCCAAAGAATATCTCACGCTGACGCAATTCGCCGGTACCAGTCAACTCGAGGCTGATGGTTGCTTTGATGGGAATGGAAAAAGTACGTCCCTTTCGCTTGCATTCGATCTCGGAAAACTTGATGTTGTCGAAATCGATCGTGTACCCATGGTAATGCAGGCACATTTCGCCATTTTGGCTCTCGATCGGGAAGGTCGACTGAAAGACCTGTTCCAAACCAAAGTTCGGATCGGGCTCCATTTGTTTCTTTAATCGATCTAGCTGGAGGAACCTTTCATACGAATCAAGCTGAATTCCGACAAGATTCGGTAATTCACATACTTCTTGACTATGGGTTCCAACGAATTTTCTAGTAATTGAATTGCCTTTGGCAACCATTGTTACCCTCCGGAGGTCTGTGTTGCGGAAGATTCGGACAGGAGTCCGAGGACCCACACATCGGAATGTAGTAGACACGACCGGCCACCGGATACTGTCCGGTGGCTGGCCCCTCAGGCTAACGCCTGTTCAAACATGAAAAAAATCGAGTTATTTGACTTCAATAGTAGCGCCTGCAGCTTCAAGTTTCTCCTTGATGCTCTTCGCTTCATCCTTGGAGACAGCTTCCTTGATTGCTCCGCCAGCGGTAACGAGGTCCTTCGCTTCCTTGAGACCCAAACCGGTGAGGGCACGGACTTCCTTGATGACAGGAATGGTCTTGCCTTCGGCGACACCCTTGAGGATGACATCGAATTCAGTCTGTTCCTCGACTTCTTCGGCTGCAGCGACTGCTGCCCCTGCAGCGGCAACTGGTGCGGCTGCGGTTACGCCAAACTTCTCCTCCATGGCCTTGATGAGATCAGAGATCTCCATGACAGTCATGTTGGCAATTGCTTCCAAAAGTTCTTCTTTAGTAGCCATATTATCTTCTCCTTGTGTATTCTTACGGTAATAGCAGGTCTACGTGAACGTGAAGACTAAAACCGTATTAATTTGATTTTGCGTCGACAATAGCCTGCAAGGTCCGGGCGAGCTTCGTAAGGGGAGCATTCAAGGTTCCCATCAACGATGCAATCAATTCCAGCCTTGTCGGCAATTTGCTATATGCCTCGATTTGTGACTTATCGAACAGTTTCCCGTCAATATAGGCACCCTTTACCTGGAGAGGAGCACCCTTGGCGAAATCGAAGAGAATCTTCGAGGCCGCATTGGAGGCATCCTCACCTTTTGTCAGAGCTACCGCAGTGGGTCCGACAAGATTCTCGTCGGTTCCGTCATGCTTCAGGTCGCTCATCACTATCTTTGCGAAACGGTTCTTTACTACCCGGTATGCCGACTCCTTGGCTCTCAACTGATCGCGAAGTGCCGAAATCTGCTCAACAGTCATTCCACGGTAATCGGTGAAAATGAAACCGTCATACTGGGAGAACTCGGATGCCATCTCTTTGACTGCATCCACTTTGTACTGGGCTTTTCGAGCCTGAAATTCTGCCATTTTCCCAATCCTCCTAGTTCTCTTTCACATCGACCATGACGCCAGGGCCCATGGTGGAACTGAGTGCGATGCTCTTGAGGAAATCACCCTTCGCATCGCTGGGCTTCTTCCTAAGGACTTCTGCCAAGACGATACGGGCGTTTTCAGTGATCTTGTCAGCATCCATGGAAACCTTGCCGACCGCCAAGTGCACAACACCTGTCTTGTCGGAGCGGAACTCCACACGACCCTGCTTCAATTCAGCAAGAGCACCCTTGATGTCGAAGGTAACCGTCTGTGTCTTCGGGTTCGGCATGAGACCACGTCGACCGAGGATCGGTCCAAGACGACCTACATCCTTCATCATGTCGGGAGTCGCAACCGCCACATCGAAGTCCATCCAACCGCCACGAATCTTCTCGACGAGGTCGACATCACCAACATAGGTGGCGCCCGCATCAAGAGCTTCCTGGGCCTTGTCACCCTTGGCGAAAACCAATACGCGCTTCTCGGCGGAGAACTGGTTGGGAAGAACAACGGTGTCGCGAACGGACTGGCTCTTCTTCAAGGAAAGGTTCAAGGACATCTCGACCGTTTCGTCAAACTTTGCGAAAGCGACCTTCTTGACAAGCTCTACAGCGTCGTTGAACGTATATTGCCTTGTGCGATCGACCTGCTTCAGTGCCTCAAGATATTTCTTACCGTGTTTCATGATTACGCCTCCACCTCAACGCCCATGCTTCTGGCAGTACCGGCGATGATCTTCTTCGCGGCCTCAATATCGTTTGCATTGAGATCGGGAAGCTTTGTCTTGGCGATTTCGGTAAGTTGGGCTTGAGTCAACTTTGCGACCTTCTGGGTGTGCGGCACACCTGAACCACTGGCGATTCCACATGCCTTCTTGATAAGGACCGCAGCTGGCGGTGTCTTGAGAATGAATGTGAACGAACGGTCAGCGTATACGGTGATGACCACTGGAATGATCAGTCCAGCCTCGAAGTTCTTTGTCTTATCATTGAACTGCTGGACAAACTGGGGCGCGCTCACGCCATGGGGACCAAGTGCTGGTCCAACCGGTGGCGCTGGCGTAGCCTTCTGGGCCGGGCACTGCAGTTTGATGACCGCAGTTACCTTTTTCTTTGCCATGATATTGTCTCCTTGCGCGGCAGCATGAAAGCTCCGCGCTGGTATTGACGCCCCTTCAACGAAGAGGCTCCCACCTATCGGCAAAACCGATGGGGAGTATGTAAAAAAATCTTTTCAAATTCCGAAGAACTACATCTTCTCGACTTGAAGAAAATCAACTTCAACCGGAGTGGACCTTCCGAAGATACCCACCAGTACGCGCAGGCGACCCTTTTCGAGATTCACTTCCTCGATAGTTCCTGTGAAAGACTCGAACGGGCCTTCGATGATCTTCACATGCTCGCCCTGACTGAACGACTGTTTCGGACGAAGCACCTTCTCGGATTTGATTTCTCCGGTCTTCTGCAATATCCCCTTCAGCTCTTCGCTGGACAACGGGGTTGGCTTCCGGCCTTCCAAGGAACCGACAAATCCGGTCACACCCTGAATTCTCTTGATCTGGGAACAAAAGAACTCCCATTGATAGTCAGGCAAATCCATTTGCACGAGAATATAACTGGGAAGTATCTTGCGCTTGACGGTTTTCTTCACTCCGTCCTTGACTTCGACAACTTCCTCCGTGGGAACCTTTACATCGCCAACGACCTCGCTGAACTGCGGGTCGCTCTCCATGATCTTGCGAATGGTCTTTTCAATCTTGTTCTCATACCCTGAATAAGTATGTACTACATACCAGCCTTTTGCCATGACCTCTCCCTAGAAAATCAGATCGACACCCTGGACCAGCAGGAAATCGACCAAACCGAGGACCAAAGCAAAAATTGCTGTGGAAATAAGCACGATTTTGGTGGAGGCCACAACTTCATCACGGGTCGGCCATACTACCTTTTTCAGTTCTGAATGAGATTCCTTGAAATACCGAATCAACTTCTTCATCAACCAACTCCTTGCACGGGAAGCGGACAGGCCAGGTAGGACTCGAACCTACAACATCTGGTTTTGGAGACCAGCGCTCTAACCATTGGAGCTACTGACCTGTTCGCCACTCGAAATGCTCCGGAAAGCTATTTAATCTTCGTCTCGCGATGAAGGGTATGCTTGCGCTCGAATGGGCAGAACTTATTCAACTCAAGTTTTCCCGGTGTATTACGGCGATTCTTCTCTGTTGTATAGTTCTTCTGCTTGCACTCGGTGCATTGCAAGGCGATCTTTTCAACCGGCCCCTTTTTCTTACTGCTAGCCATCCTAAACTCCTTGCCGGGAAGAACCGGCGCCACATTTCACAAATAAAAGCAAATAAAGCCCTCGATCGGATTTGAACCGATGACCCCCACCTTACCATGGTGGTGCTCTGCCAGCTGAGCTACAAGGGCGATTCAGCGTTTTCACGGAAACACACTGGCTTTCACCAGTTCCGCAGTCGAGCAGATGTCAACGTAGCAAATCACCCCTTCTTTGTCAATATCAAACGCCAAACAAATCATAAAACCTGCATAGATAGAGGATTCCCACTTTGCCACAAGGTTGATACGGCACACGTAATCAGGTACTATTGGCCCAATGGCAGCGAACCTTTTGCTGCATAAGGAGTATTATGAGCACCAAAGAATATCATACACGGTTCTCACCAACAAAGGAAGCAATTTCATTGGACTTCGCGGAGCATCTGAAATATTCACTCGATGCCGATGAATTCCACAATACAGATAGTACCCGCTACACTGCCCTCGCACTCGCTATCCGGGACCGGATCATCCACCAATGGCACCAATCCCGGGAGACACAACGGAAGGCGGGAGTAAAACGGGTCTATTACCTCTCACTGGAGTTCCTCATGGGCCGTGCCATGACGAACAATGTGATCAATCTCGGACTCGAGCAAGAGGTGAAGGCCGCACTGTCGGATCTCGGTTACTCCTATGAGGAGTTGGCCGACATAGAACCTGACGCCGGCTTGGGCAATGGCGGACTGGGACGCTTGGCGGCTTGTTTCCTCGACTCGTTGGCAACGCTGGACATTCCTTCCTATGGCTATGGGATCAGATACAACTACGGCATATTCAAGCAGCAGGTGCGCAACGGTTGGCAGACCGAACAACCCGACAACTGGCTCCGCCACGGAAACCCTTGGGAAATTGCCCGGGAAGACATAATCTGCAATGTCGGCTTCGGGGGAGAAGTAAAGGTTATCCGGGAAGGTGGCCGGGACCAATACAAGTGGTTGTGTGCCGACCAGGTGCAAGGCGTAGCCTACGATATGCCGATCATCGGATATGGCGGAAGGTCGGTGAACACCCTCCGTCTATGGAGCGCCAAGGCAACGGAAGAATTCGATTTCCAGGAATTCAACGAAGGCGACTATGTGGAAGCCGTGCGCTCGAAGATATTGGCCGAGAACCTCAGCCAAGTGCTCTACCCCAACGACACATTGTATATGGGCAAGGAATTGCGTCTCAAGCAACAGTACTTCTTCGTCGCCTGTTCGTTGGCCGATATCGTTCGCCGTTTCAAGCGGCAATCGGCTCCCTGGTCGACTTTTCCCGATTTCGCCGCGATCCAGTTGAACGATACGCATCCATCGCTTTCGATTCCGGAACTCATGCGTATCCTGCTCGACATCGAACACCTCGAATGGGAAGAGGCTTGGGATATCACCGTACGCTCCATGGGATACACGAACCACACGCTCATGCCCGAAGCCCTGGAGAAGTGGCCGATGCCGATGTTGGAATCGATACTTCCCCGCCATCTGCAGATCATATTCGAGATAAACCACAGGTTTCTCCAACATGCGGTTTCCTTCTTTCCACTCCATCCCGAAGTGATCCAGCGGTTGAGCATCGTCGAGGAGAGCACTCCGAAACAAATCCGCATGGCGAACCTTTCCATTATCGGGTCCCACTCGACCAATGGTGTCGCACAACTGCATTCCCGGTTGTTGACCGAGCGGATGTTTCCCGACTTCGCGGTGGTGTTTCCCGACCGTTTCAACAACAAGACGAATGGAATCACCCAAAGGCGATGGCTATTGGATGCCAACCCGTTGCTTGCCGCAAAGATATCCGAGGCAATCGGCGACGGGTGGATCACCGATTACGAGCGGATCAGGGACCTCGAACCTTTCGCCGACGATGCGGCTTTCCGTTCCGATTTCCTCACCATCAAACAGAAGGCCAAGGACCATGCGGTCGCATTCCTCAAGAAGGACTGCGGTATAGCCATAAACCCCAAGACCATGTTCGATGTCCAGGTCAAGCGGATCCATGAGTACAAACGGCAGCTGCTCAATGCCCTGAACATCATACTGTTGTACCAACGCATCAAGGAGGGAAGGATCCAGGATTTCCCACCCACCACGTTCCTGTTCGGCGGTAAAGCCGCCCCCGGCTATGTCAATGCGAAACTGATCATCAAGTTGATCAACAATATTGCCAGAACCATCAACAACGACACTTCGGTCCGGGGACTCCTTTCCGTTCATTTCCTTCCCAATTACCGGGTGACCATGGCAGAGCATCTCATTCCGGCAACAGACTTGTCGGAACAGATTTCGACGGCGGGCTTCGAGGCTTCGGGTACCGGGAACATGAAGTTCATGTGCAACGGAGCCTTGACCATCGGTACGATGGACGGTGCGACTGTCGAGATGGCAGAGGAAGTTGGAAGGGAGCACATGTTCATATTCGGCCATTCGGCCGATGAGATCGAACGCATGCGGGCCCAGTACGATCCGTATGAATGGGTGACCAGGGATCCGGAGATCCGCAAGGTCATAGATCTGTTCCTCTCAGGATATTTCAATGTCATGGAACCCAATATCTTCGATCCGTTACGCCAGTCGCTGCTCAATGATGACCGGTATTTCCATTTCGCCGATTTGAGAAGCTATGCGGATGCCCACGACGAAGCGACATTCCTCTATGCCAACAACCGTGACATTTGGGCCAGGAAAGCTATCCTCAATATCGCGGCATCTGGAAAATTCTCCAGCGACAGGACGATCATGGAGTATGCCAACGATATCTGGAAAACACGAAGATGCCCGATCGATCGGGACGAATCGGCCAGTTCCACATTGCGAAGCGCACGGAAACGCTGAGCATATATACAGTTGGTCCGACAGCCGGGAGCATGGAGCTCCCGGTTCGTTACGGCAGGAAGGGGATGGTCTGTGAAAGCCAGGCTCCGATCCTGCTGAAGATGGGAGCAAACAGGAGGGCCGGAATAAAGTTTCCGGTCTTGAACTGGCGGACTTGGACAAGCCCGAAAGCGATCATCACCAACAGCACACCACCAGCGGCGGACAATTCCGCCAACCCCGCCTCGCCCATAAGGGGAGACAGCCAGGTTCCGGCCAACGTAAAGAAGCCCTGGTACACAAGTATCACTGCCGCGCTGCCGATCACACCCGGTCCATACGCCGCGGCGAAAATGATCGCCATGGTTCCGTCCATCACCGACTTTATCAATATCAGCGTATAGTCGCCCTGTGTTCCCGCGGAAATGGAACCCACCACAGCCATCGCACCCGAACAGAACAGAACCGAGGAATTCAGGAATCCACGGGCAAAGAGCGAACCTCCGGAAACGCTGTCGGTCGAACCCAAGCCCTTTTTGGTCTTCCGTTCCATCCAATCGCCCAAGCGCAGGATACCGTCCTCGATTCCCACCTGATACCCCGCGAACCCTCCGACAACAATGGAGAACAGCAGGACCAGATAGCTCTTGGTCTGCAAGGCCATCTGGATTCCGATCACAAGGGTAACCAATCCGGCGGAGGCAAACACGACTTCCTTGAACTGTTCTTTCAGCTTCGAACCGATGAGAAGCCCGAGCAGCGATCCGATGATAACGGCGAGGCTATTTATATAGGTGGCAATCATGGCTGCGAGTATAATCGGAATGGCAATGTTTTTGCAATCATGGTAAGCTTGGGACATGGAAACCGTATTGCTGGCCGCCGGACGATCCTCGCGCATGGGGCAAGCCAAACTCCTCTTGCCGGTCAAGGGGAGAAGCCTCGTCGAATATGCGCTCGAATCGGCACTTGCCAGCTCCGACCGCGTCATTGTCGTGACCGGGTGGTACTCCGAGGAGCTGGAAGCCGTCTTGGAACCGTATGTGAAGAAATGGAAACACCACATCTGTGTAGTGCACAACAGGCAGGCTGATAAGGGCCAGTTTTCATCGACCCAAGTTGGCGTAGCGCAAGTCGGTGCAGGCTCGACCTTCACCATTGCGGTGGCGGACTCCCCACTGGTCACACAAGAGCATTACAACCAACTGGAACCTCTGTTGCATGGTCACATTGCGGTAAGACCCTACTGCAACGGTGTACCGGGGCATCCGGTGCTCTGTGCCCCGTCGCTACGCGAGATAATCCTGGAATTACCTGTCACCGCGACCATGCGGGACCTGCTGGCGGCACAAGATGTGGCAAGGCTCGATACCGACGACCCTGTCTGGATCACCGATATCGATACGCCCGATGCCTACCAACAATTCATCGATTCGCTCCCGTCCGATTGACCAAAGCCAACGAACCGTCCGGTGCAACCTGAAGAGAAACCACACTTCCTTCGGTGAAAGCACCTGCAAGCAACTGCTTTGCCAAGGGATTCTCCACAAGTGTCTGGATAGCCCGTTTTATGGGTCGGGCACCGAAGTCCGGATTGTATCCGGCCGCGGCGATCGCATCCATAGCTTCGTCACCGAACTCCAATGTGATATTCCGTTTCGCCAACCGCTGCGCGAGTAAGTGCAATTGCAAGCCGACTATCCGACGGATCTGCTCCTGTTCCAACCGATGGAATACTATGATCTCATCGATCCGGTTGATGAACTCGGGCTTGAAGGCTTTCGCCACCACCGATTCGACCGCAGACTTGGCCTCCCCGAAAGTCCGTGCAGTCAACAACAGCTCGCTGCCAAGATTGCTTGTCATGATTACGATACTGTTGGTGAAATCGACGATCCTTCCCTGTCCATCGGTCAGACGACCATCGTCCAAGACCTGCAGCAGGATATTGAACACATCGGGATGGGCCTTCTCTATCTCATCGAACAATATCACCGAGTACGGCCGTCTCCTGACGACTTCGGTCAACTGGCCGCCCTGGTCGTATCCGACGTAACCGGGAGGAGCCCCGATCAACCTGCTGACCGAGAACTTCTCCATGTACTCGCTCATATCTATACGGGTCAGCGCCTTCTCATCATCGAAAAGGAATGCGGCGAGGACTTTTGCCAACTCGGTCTTCCCGACACCCGTGGGACCGGCGAACAGGAACGAGCCCAACGGCCGGTGTTCGTCCCCGATCCCGGTCTTGTTCCTCCTGATCGCATCGCTGACAGCCCGAATGGCATCTTCCTGTCCAATTACACGCTCACCGAGCGTTTTTTCCAAATTCACGTACTTTTCCATTTCGGAGGACAACATCTTGGTTACCGGTATTCCTGTCCAGTTGGAGACCACGCGTGCGATATCGTCGTCGGAGACCTCTTCCCGCAACAGCCTCTTGCCGTCCTGGATTCGCTCCAAAGCTTCGCTTCCGGCCCCGATCTCTTTTGTCAGCGCAGGAATCAGGCCATGTTTGATCTCAGCCGCCCGTGCAAGATTTCCCGACCGTTCACTTTGCACCTCCTCATTCTTGAGTTGTTCCAGTTGGGCCTTCTTCGCCCTGATTCCCGAAATAGCATCCTTCTCATTGCTCCATTGCAAATGGAGGCTATCCCTCGAGGCTTGCAATTCGGAAAGTTCGGCCTTGATCTTCTCCAAGCGCTTGAGCGAGTTCCTGTCGGTTTCACGGCCCAATGCCTGGCTCTCGATAGTGAGCTGCAGGATTTTCCTTTCAATCTGGTCCAACTCGACCGGTTGGCTCTCGATCTCCATCTTCAATTGGCTGGCCGCTTCGTCGACGAGATCGATGGCCTTGTCGGGCAGAAATCGGGCGGTGATATACCTGTCGGAAAGCATCGCCGCGGCAACAAGTGCCTCGTCCTTGATCCTCACGCCATGATGCACTTCATACCGTTCCTTGAGTCCCCGAAGAATGGCTATGGTATCCTCGACGCTTGGTTCCTTCGTGAAAACTGGCTGGAACCGTCGTTCCAAGGCCTTGTCCGACTCTATGTGCTTGCGATACTCATCCAATGTGGTGGCTCCGACCGCCCGGAGTTCTCCTCGCGCCAGCGCAGGTTTCAACAAGTTTGAGGCATCGGTCGATCCCTCGGCTGCCCCTGCTCCAACCAGGGTATGCAACTCGTCGATAAACAGTATGATCTCGCCCTGCGAAGCAATGACTTCATTGATCACGGCCTTCAACCGTTCCTCGAACTCGCCCCGGAACTTCGCCCCCGCGATCAATGCGCCCAAATCCAAAGCCAACAGGCGCTTGGACAGCAGGGATTCGGGAACATCCTTTGATACTATCCGCTGTGCAAGTCCCTCGACGATAGCGGTCTTACCTACACCCGGCTCGCCAATGAGGACAGGATTGTTCTTGGTTCGGCGGGAGAGGACCTGCATGACACGCCGGATCTCCTCATCGCGCCCGATCACCGGATCCAGTTTCTGCTGGCGTGCGAGTGCCGTCATATCCTTGCAATACTTCTCCAGGGCCTGGTACCGGCCTTCGGGATTCTCGTCGGTTATCCTGGTATTGCCACGGACCAACTGCAAGGCCTTGAGGATACCGTCCTTGGTCACGCCATGACCATGCAGCATGGTGGACACGGCACTATCGTCGGCCAACAACGCCAACAAGAAGTGCTCGCCACTCATGTATTCGTCCTTGAAAGCCGACGCCTGCTTTTCAGCGGCATACAACAACTCGGCCAATTTAGGGGAGAGGGAACTCTGCGCGACCGCTCCATAGGCCTTTGGCAAGCGTTCCACCAATGCGAGCGTTTCATTTTCCAGCATGGCATGCGGGACCCCGAGCCTGTCGAACAGGGGCGACAACAACCCCTCGCGCTGTTGCAGCAAGGCCAGCAGCAGATGCTCGCCCTCTATCGAAGGATTCCTGTATTCATGCGCCAACGAATCCGCGCTCTGGATCGCTTCCCGCAACTTGACCGTCATCTTTTCCATATTCATATCTTACCTCACGAAGACATGGGTACATCCTTCTAGAATATAGCGACGACGAACCGAAACGGCAAATCCGGAGACCTGGGGAATAGACTGTCGGGAGAACATTCACATGATGAAATTCTGGTCTTTTTGGGGTCGGAGCAATTCCAGATAGTTGGAGACCAACTCCTTGGACCCGTCGACATCGAAAGTGTCCAAGAATGCCAGTTGGAAGCAGAACGATTCAAGCAGGATGACCAGGTGCTGGGTGATACGGTTGATATCGCACTGCACCACTTCCCCGGTATTGATTCCGAGTCGGAGCAGCCGCTTGAACAAGATATGAAGCTTTGCGGTCCTTCGGAGGATGATGTCGGAAAAGTCCATTCCCTCCTTCTTCAATTGCAACATGACATCCATCAATGAGGTAAGTTCGCCCCTATGGTGGGTCGAAATGGTGATGATATCATTGCAGATATTCAATACACGTTGCACAATGCCGTCTGTGGTATTCCACGCATAATCGGCGTATTTTGTGAACATTCTTCCAGTAACAAGTTTGACGGCATAGTAGTATATCTGTTCCTTGTCCTTGAAATATTGGTAGATGGTAGGTCGCGAAATACCACATTCGGTGGCGATCAAGGAGAGGTTGGAATCACGATACCCCTCTCTCGCAAAGACCTTGAGCGCAGTCTGCAGTATCTTTTCCTTCCGTTCCTCGTGATCGATTTTCTTTGGCATGCTGACATTCCTGCTACTGTATTCTTTGATTCTTATGTTACACTATAGCATGTTTTTGTAAAACACACTATTGAAAACACAAATCGGGGGTTTTCTTGATGCTTACCGTGCCATTGGTTGCCATTTCATTGCTTTTATCGCTGTTGGTCATTGCCTTTGTCAGGACTGTCGCCATCAGGTCGGCGAACACCCCCACAACCAGTTCACCGAAGGCTCCGATTCCAAAACTTCCCGACTCCGACCTTGCCGCCAAACACTTGGCCGAGGCGGTCGCTTTTCCCACGATCACACACCGGGAGTGGAAAAAGACCGACAGGGAACCTTTCCTGGGACTCCACCGGTTCTTGGCCGAGACCTATCCATTGGTCCATACGAAGTTGGAACAGCTCGATACGGGAGCGTTGAATCTGGTGTACAGGTGGAAAGGCAGCGACAATTCACTCGAGCCGGCACTCCTGTTGGCGCATCAGGATGTGGTCCCGGCTTCCGATGCGGCGCATTGGCTCTATCCGCCATTCTCTCTCCAAGTGCACGACGGGTATGTCTTCGGACGGGGGAGCTTCGATGCCAAAGGCCAAATGATAGCAATCTACGAAGCTTTGGAGGCGCTGTTGACAGCTGGACATATGCCCCGACGCACCTGGTACATCGCCTTCGGATGCGACGAGGAGGTGCGCGGAACAGAAGGGGCGGCCAAGATCGCCCGCTATTTTGACACAACGGGAATTCGGTTCGCCTTCGTCCTCGACGAGGGAGGTGTGGTCGCAAATGGGTTTATCCCGGGAATCGACCGGCCTATCGCTGTCGTAGGCATTGCGGAGAAAGGTGATGCCAATATCAAGATCACCTGCACGAGGGACGGCGGACACTCTTCCACTCCCGACACTCCTACGGCCCTGGGAATACTTGGTGCTGCCATCTGGCGGATAGAATCGGGGAAACAAGCTTCCCATATCACCTCTGTAGTCCGGATGATGCTTCACACGCTCGGTCTGCATGCACCCTTTCCAATGGCGTTCCTATTGTTGAACCTTTGGCTGTTCAAACCATTGGTGCTCTTGCTGTTCAGCACAAATCCAACCATGGATGCCCTGGTCAGATCGACGTGCACCGTAACGATGGCCCATGGAAGCGACGCACCCAATGTGGTGGCGAAGCAGGCACAGGCCATGGTGAATGTCAGACTATTGCCCGAAGAATCGACGGATAGAACCTATGAATGGATTGCGAAGCGCATTCGTGACAAACGGGTGGCGATGGAAGTCGTGGCAGATGCTGTCCGTTCGAAGGTGTCGCGTATCGACGACAGCTCCTTCGCAAACTTGTCCGAAGCAATCCGAATCACCTTTCCTCAGGCTATTCCCACCCCATACCTCATGACCGGTGGCACCGACGCCTTATGGTACGAGCAGTTGTCGGACCATGTCTACCGATTCACACCGGCAAATATGGACAACGGGGAATTGAAGCGCATGCACAGTCGGGACGAGCGGTTCTCCATAGGGAATCTTGGGAAAGCCATGGAATTCTACATGACCTTGATTACCCAAGACTCCCTGACAATGTAGCAGGTTATACCGAATCGCCCATGGTGGCGACCATGACAGCTTTGATCGTATGCATCCGGTTCTCAGCCTCATCGAAGACGACCGAATACTTGCTTCTGAAGACTTCGTCCGTAGCTTCCATCTCCTTCAGTCCGAACTTCTCGAAGACATCCTTGCCGATACTCGTCTCCAAATCGTGGAACGAAGGCAAGCAATGTTCAAAGATCACATCCGGGTTTCCGGATGCCCGGACCAACTCCATGGTGACCCGGTACGGCTCCAACAGGGCTATCCTGCTCGCCATCTTGTCTTCCTCGCCCATCGAGACCCAGACATCCGTATAGATGATATCGGCACCTTCGACAGCCTTCATGGGGTCGGTCTCACATCGTATGGTGGCTCCCGACTTCTGCCGATCCCCGGCAAGCGAATCGATGAGGGACTGGGAGGGGAACAATTCCTTGGGAGACGCGATAACGTAGTCCATACCGACTTTGGCCGCTCCGATCATCAACGCATTGGCCATGTTGTTCCGGCCATCGCCGACATAGACGAACTTCATGGTATCCAACGGCTTCTTCAGGTGTTCGCGTGCCGTCATGAAATCGGCGAGTACTTGTGTCGGGTGGTCATCGTCGGTCAACCCGTTCCATACAGGAATGCCGGAATATTTGGCGAGGTCCTCCACCAGGGCCTGGCTGCTGCCGCGATACTGCATACCGTCATAATACCGACCGAGGACGCGGGCGGTATCCTCTACCGATTCCTTCTTGCCCATCTGGCTGTTGGTCAGGAACGTAACCTGCGCACCTTCATCGAAAGCCGCGACCTCGAAGGCGCAACGGGTTCTGGTGGAAGGCTTGTCGAAAAGCAACACGATATTCTTTCCCGCCAGAAGCAGGTCCCTGCGACCGGTTCTCTTCTTCTCTTTCAGTGAATCGGAAAGATCCAAGAGATAGAGAATCTCTTCGGTACTGAAATCCTTGAGTGTGAGAAAACTTCTTCCTGTAAGTTTCATGACGATATCTCCTCTGTTTCATCCATTTCGATGGAGGGGTCGGTCTCCACCGAAACCAGTTTCCTTTGTATCCGTTCGGTCCTGCGATAGGCGAGGTCCAAATCTCCCGAAGCCAGGTCGAGCCGTTTCTTTGTTTTGTCCAACAGTTCCCCGAAGCGGGAAAATTCGGTCTTCACGCTACCAAGGATTTGCCAGACTTCGCTCGACCGCTTCTGTATGGCCAAGGTCCTGAACCCCATGTACAGGCTGTTGAGCAATGCGGTGAGTGTCGTAGGTCCGGCCACCACCACGCGATACGCGCGCTGCAACTCGTCGACCAGCCCCGGTGTGTTCAACACCTCGGCATACAACCCTTCCAGCGGAAGGAACAGGACGGCGAAGTCGGTTGTCGCCGGAGGATCGAGATATTTTGTGGAAATATCCTTCGCCTCGGACTTCAGCCGTTGCCGGACTGCCTTCCTGGCTATTTCGCTTGCTTCGGCATCCCCATTGTTCTGGGCAGCCAACAAGCGCTCGTAATCCTCTTTCGGGAATTTGGCATCGATCGGCAACCAGACACCCGGGGACGTCCCGTTCGGCTCCTGTTGCCCGGGCAACCGTACGGCAAACTCAACCCTGTCGCCGCTTCCCTTCTTTGTCGCTACATTCTGCGCATACTGGTCGGGGGAAAGGATATCCTGCAAAATGGCATGCAGTTGGAATTCGCCCAACATGCCACGGGACTTCACGTTTGACAACACCCGTTTCAGGTCCCCGACACCATCGGCAAGATTCTGCATCTCACCGAGACTTCTGTTGACTACGGACAATTGGTCGCTCACCACCTTGAACGATTCCCCCAAGCGGCGTTCGAGAGTCTCATGCAACTTCTCGTCAACGGTCACGCGCATCTGTTCGAGCTTCCGTTCATTGTCCGAACGGATCAACTCGAGCTTGTTGTCCAGCGCATCCCGCATCGCCAACAGCTGCCGTTCGGACTTTTCGCTCAAGTCGGCGGTTTGCTTGGACAGCTGCTCCAACTGGTTCTGCGTGAGTGTCGCGATACCAGTCAACGTGGAAACGGAACTTTCATGTGAAGAATGGAGCGAATCTGACACCTGTGTCCGCATCCGCTCCAATCCATTGCGTACCAAGATCAATGTTAACAGGGAAACCACCACCATGGTGATGATGCCTGCAAGGGTAATGTACACGATCGACATGACAATTCTCCTTTCCGCATCATACTCCCCGGCGGGGTCTCCCGTCATCCCATTCGTCTAGAAAACGACGACAACTTCACCGTTCGGATAAGACTTGGCAACATAATCTTTGATTTTCTTGCTCTGCAAGGCCTTTACCAACGCCTTGATCGCAGGATCATCCTGGCTTCCTTCCTTCACGGCGACAACATTCACGTACGGTGAATCGGCACCTTCGACAACGAGGCCATCCTGGTTCGCCTTCAAGCCGGCGGGGATAGCGTAGTTGCCGTTGATAACCGCTGCATCCACATCGGAAAGCACACGTGGCAACGAAGCGGCTTCGATTTCATGGAACTTGATCCCCTTCGGGTTGTCTATGATATCGAATGGAGTCGCGGTAATGCCAGCATCGGCCTTCAAGGTGATCAGGCCCGCACTTTCCAACAACAGCAAGGCACGTCCTCCATTTGTCGGATCGTTGGGGATTGCAATAGTAGCACCCTGTCCAAGTTCACCCAAGGATTTGACCTTCCTCGAATACAGTGCGATCGGTTCGATATGGATTCCACCGGCATTGACCAAATGGTAGCCCTGCTCCTTGTTGAAGGATTCGAGGTACGGAATGTGCTGGAAGAAGTTGGCATCGATCTGACCATCTTCCAAAGCCTTGTTCGGTGTTACATAATCGGTGAACTCGACGACCTTGAGGGTGATTCCCTGGGCTGCCAAATCATCGACAACGAGATTCAAGAACACGGCGTGTGGCTCCGGAGTAGCTCCGACAGTCAACGTGTTGACACTTTCCTTGGATCCTGCGGCAAAAATCGCAGAAACTACAACCAATGCGATCAATACAATTGCAGCAATTCTCTTCATGGTAATTCTCCCTTCCCTTTCGGATGTATGGATCAAAATATACGAAATAATTATCGTCTCGCCATCATGCGAGCGCTGATTTTATTCCCCAGGACCTGGACAACCTCGACCAGTACCAGGATAACGATGACAGACACCAACATGACATCTGGTCTGAAACGTTGGTACCCATATCTGATCGCCAGGTCTCCCAAGCCACCGCCACCGATCGCCCCGGCCATCGCCGAGTATCCGATCAGGTTGATGATGGTCAACGTGACCCCCGAAACCAATGCCGGCATCGCTTCGGGAATCAAGACTTTCATGATGATTTGGTTGGTTGTGGATCCCATTGCGCGGGCGGCCTGAATGACCCCCGGATCCACCTCCTTTACCGCAGATTCGATGATCCTGGCAACAAAGGGTGCTGCAGCGATCGAAAGCGGAACAATGGTTGCCATGGTACCGATACTGGTACCGACGATTATCCTGGACAATGGGAACAATAGGATCATGAGGATAATGAACGGGAACGAACGGAGCACATTCACAATACGGCCAAGGACGTTGTTGAGTATCGGTTTCGGAATGATACCACCCTGTGCCTCGGGTCCTGTCACACAGAGCAGGATTCCAAGGGGTAGTCCGAGAATCATGGAGAATACTGTCGATGCGAATACCATTGCGAGGGTCTCTACTGTAGCGTTCCATACCAGGGAGAATAGGATATTCATGCTTGGAGTCCCTCCTCTTCGACCAGTATGCCAGAAAGCTGCAAGGCAGCGAGCGCCTTATCAACTTCATCGGGTTCACCGATTATGTCGCAGATAAGTGTACCTACATCTTCTCCTGATACATGCTGGACACCTCCAGCCCTGATATTGAATTCCACATCGTACTTCTTTTGGATACGGCTGAGCACCGGCTCGCCTGTGGACTCGCCCCGGAAACGCAAGGTATACCGGCCACCTTCATCCGACCAGCGGACCATATCGAGTCGCTTGGATTGGGCGGGTTCGGCAAGTGGTGCGAGATTCGCTAGAAAATCCTTCGTGGTCGCAGATGCGGGACGGGCGAATACATCGACCACCTTGCCTTCTTCGACAACACTACCGTTCTCCAGGACAGCCACGTGCACACACGCATCGCGAACCACTTCCATCTGATGGGTAATCATGACCACCGACAGGTTCATCCTCTGCTGCAGATCGCCGAGCAATGTCAATATCGAACGGGTGGTCTGTGGATCGAGGGCACTGGTCGCTTCGTCGCAAAACAGGATATCGGGATGGTTCGCCAGGGCACGCGCTATCGCCACGCGCTGCTTCTGACCTCCGGAAAGGGTGCTTATCGGTGCGTTTCCGCGTCCGGTAAGTCCTACCAGATCCAACAGTTCCTGCACGCGGGAGTGTATCCGGTCCTTGGGGACACCGGAAATTTCCAACGGGTAGGCAATGTTTTCAGCTGCATTGCGAGATGAGAAGAGATTGAAGTTTTGGAAAATCATACCGATTCGGCGTCTTTGGCTGATCAATTCGTCTTTTGGCAGGTTGTCTACCCGTTTGTCGTCGTAATAGATCTCGCCACTGTCCGGGTATTCCAGGAGACTCACCAATCGAACGAGCGTAGACTTTCCGGCACCACTTTTACCAATGATACCATACACTGTGTTCGAGGGAATATTGAGACTGATATCGTGGACGGCATGCAAAGAACCATATGCACGATGCAAGTGTCTCAGTGAAATTCTCATGAAAACAAACCCCTTTCATCCAACCTGATTACAGAAATGTACCACATCATAAAAGAATAGGCGAAGTTCTTCAAGCTAAAGGAAGTATTATTGCCATGAGTATGCATGTTTTTGTATAGTCTTACAAAAAAAATAAAAAAATAATCCGGCGGCTACCTACTCTCCCGCGACGAACGCAGTACCATTGGCGTAAGAGGTCTTGACTTCCGTGTTCGGGATGGGAACGGGTATGGCACCTCTGCTGTGGCCACCGGACTAATATCTCATACCGATACTCCCGCCTGTTGGCGCGAAGGATCATATGAAACAGGATCTTTGGATCCGATTGATAAAACAAAAAAAAGGCCCGGCGGCTACCTACTCTCCCGCGACGAACGCAGTACCATTGGCGCGAGAGGTCTTGACTTCCGTGTTCGGGATGGGAACGGGTATGGCACCTCTACTATGGCCACCGGGCCAGGCATTCCCTCGTGTCGGCCGCGACTAGTGTCGCCGGACGGACGGAGGGAAGGCGGTCTGGTTAAGGGACCGATACAACAATATGGTCAAGCCTCACGGCTGATTAGTACTGGTCGGCTGCACGTGTTGCCACGCTTCGACCTCCAGCCTATCGACCAGGTATTCTCCCTGGTTCCTTCAGTGCCCTTGTAGGGCACGGGATGTCTCATCTTGAGGAGGGTTTCCCACTTAGATGCTTTCAGCGGTTATCCCTTCCGAACGTAGCTACCCAGCGCTTGCCGTTGGCACGACAACTGGTACACCAGAGGTTCGTCCACCTCGGTCCTCTCGTACTAGAGGCAGAACCCCTCAAACATCCAACGCTCGTGGCAGATAGGGACCGAACTGTCTCACGACGTTCTGAACCCAGCTCGCGTACCGCTTTAATTGGCGAACAGCCAAACCCTTGGGACCTGCTCCAGCCCCAGGATGCGATGAGCCGACATCGAGG